>ERZ761609.357-NODE-357-length-56503-cov-20.369384_pt1 | contig 56503 bp, 49 predicted proteins | sample MGYA00511163_ERZ761609 | MGnify/ENA primary metagenome ERZ761609 (study PRJEB28899, sample SAMN02445070) | bioreactor sludge metagenome | biome: EBPR sludge | place: Australia: Brisbane, Thorneside Wastewater Treatment Plant | collected 2011-12-16 ... | reverse complement strand
ACTCGGACTTCGGTGGTGAGGTGGAGCGAATTCTGAATATGGTCGACGGCGCCGTTTTGCTGGTCGATGCCTCGGAGGGGCCGCTGCCGCAGACTCGTTTCGTGTTGAAGAAAGCCTTGGAGCAAGGCAAGCGCATCATCGTCTGTATTAACAAGATCGATCGACCCGACTCGCGCGTCGATGAAGTCTTGAATGAAGTTTTTGATTTGTTCATCGACTTGGATGCGACCGAAGAGCAGGCCGACTTTCCTGTGGTCTACGCCGTGGCTCGTGAGGGATGGGCGACGACGGATCCTGCAGTGAAGACTGAAGATTTGTCGGTGCTCTTTGATTGGATCATTGAGAAGTTTCCGCCGCCGGGAGGCGAGTCCAATTCGACGCTGCAGATGATGGTGTCGAATTTGGGATGGAATGCGTTCGTCGGCCGCTTGGGAATTGGCCGAGTGTTGAACGGCGTTTTGCGGGTGAACGACGAAGCCTTGCTGGTTGGCGCAAATGGCAACAAGAAGTCGAAGATCTCGGCGCTCTTTAGCTACGACGGCATGAAACAGGTGCCGACGAAAGAGATTGTGGCCGGAGATATCGCCATCGTGGCGGGATTTGAGGAGATCGACATTGGCGATACAGTGACCTCGGTCGCTGATCCCAAGCCTTTGCCGCGAATCGTGGTGGAGGAGCCGACGGTCGCGATGATGGTGGGCGTGAACGACTCGCCGTTTTCGGGTCGCGAGGGCAAGCAGGTGACGTCGCGAAAAATTCTCGATCGCCTGGAGCGCGAGATTAAGACGAACGTCGCCATTCGCATGGAGCTGACGGATCGCCCCGAACAATTCAAACTTTTGGGTCGAGGCGAATTGCAGCTCGGCGTTTTGATCGAGCAAATGCGGCGTGAGGGTTACGAAGTGACGGTGGGAAAACCGCAGGTCATCTTCAAGACGGTTGATGGACGTCGGAAGGAACCGATGGAGCGCGCCATTGTCGACGTGGCCGAGCAGTACACGGGTGTCGTCACGGAAAAGATGGGACTGCGTAAGGGCGTGATGTCCAATTTGGTGAACAAAGGTTCAGGCCGCGTGCGCATGGAGTTCGAGATCCCATCGCGCGGATTGATTGGCTATCGGTCCGAGTTTTTGACGGACACGCGTGGTACGGGTCTGTTGAACACGCAGTTCATTGGCTGGGATGACTTTAAAGGTGAGATCACTTTCCGAAAGAACGGCTCGATGATCGCGGATCGCGTCGGCAAGTCGACGGCATATGCGTTGTGGTTCTTGGAGGAGCGCGGTCGCATCTTCATTTTGCCCGGTACGGAGTGCTACGACGGCATGATCATTGGCGAACACGCCAAGGAAAACGATCTTGTCGTGAACGTATCTCGTGAGAAAAAGCTCACGAACGTTCGCGCGTCGGGATCTGACGAAGCAATCAAGCTCACGCCGATTAAGCCGCTCACTCTTGAGCAGGCCATGGAATGGATCAATGACGACGAGTGTATTGAGGTGACGCCGCAGTCGATTCGTCTGCGATGCCGCGAACTGGATCCACACAAGCGAAAGCGTGCGGCGGCGGCGGCGAGCGCGGACTAATTTGTTGTTGCGGGGAAGGTTGTCGTGGATTCGTTGATGTTGGCAGCGCTTTTAGTGGGCGGATTGGTGGGGTTGGTCGTTGGTGCGGACCTTTTGGTTCGAGGGGCGGCGAAACTCGCTTTGTCTTGGGGAATTTCACCTCTGGTGGTGGGCCTGACCATTGTATCCATCGGCACGAGCGCGCCCGAAATTGCGGTTTCCGTGGGAGGCGCGTTTAAGGGCGCGACGGAAATTGCCATTGGCAACGTCGTGGGATCCAACATCTTTAACGTGCTGGGGGTTTTGGGCGTTTCCGCACTGATCATTCCGCTGGCCGTGAGCGTGCAGATCATTCGGCAAGAAGTGCCAATTATGATTGGTGTTTCCGTCTTGCTGATTGCGAGCACGTTGGATGGCCGGATCAGCACTTGGGACGCGCTGCTGTTTCTCGCGTGTGCGGCGGGCTACATCGTGTTTCTTGTTCGGCAGAGCCGTGCCAGTCGCGATGCCGAGAACGAGGCGCTGGAAGATGTGCCGATGGACTCGGAATGGGATCGGCATTGGGCCGTGCGGGTCGCCTTGGTCGTCGTGGGTTTGATCCTTTTGGTGTTGGGCTCAAACGCATTGGTTGGTGCAGCGACGGAGATTGCAAAGAGCTTTGGTGTCAGCGACTTGGTCATCGGACTGACGATTGTGGCCATCGGTACATCTTTGCCTGAATTGGCCACTTCAGCGGTCGCCGCGTGGAAGGGTCATCGCGATCTCGCGATCGGCAATGTCGTGGGTTCGAACATTTTCAACGTCGTACTTTGCTTGGGCGCTAGCGGCTTAGCGGCTGGAGGCGCGGGGCTGCCGATTGCCGAGCAAGTATTGCGCGTGGATTTGTGGTTCATGTTGGCCGTGGCGATGTCGTGTATGCCGATTTTTTTGGGGCGCACGATGGGCCGTGGGGTCGGAGCAGGTTTCTTGCTCACCTATGCCGTCTACACGGTGTATTTGATTTTGTCCTCGCGTGATCCGGAAGCCGCGCAGGCTTTAGGATCCGTGCTTTTGGGGTACATATTGCCCCTCGTGGTGGTCGGGCTGATCGTCATGATGGTGCGTGCGCTGGTGCGAGGGCCGCAGCCTTCAGTTTGAGCTGTCTTCCTCAGTCGTGAACTCTTCGGAGGATTCAAGCGGCACGCTGTCTGACTCGGTGGTCGGCGAGGAGCCGCTGTGGGCTTGGCCGCCAAACAATGAGTCGAGTTCCATCCAGGCTTGAACTTTCTCTTCTTCAGAAATCTTTTTGAAGCGATGCAGACGATCGACGATCTCGTGGGTTTGCTTACGCGCAAATGTCGACAGTTGCTTCTGGCGGAAGCTTGCGGCGTAGCGTTTGGGGCTGGGAAGTAAAAAGGCGAGAAAGGCGCTTTCCGCGATGCTCAGCTCGGCGGGCGATTTGCGAAAGTAAAACTGAGCCGCGGGCTTGATGCCATAGAGTCCTTCACCGAACTCGACCACGTTGAGGTAGCGTTCGAGAATGAAGGATTTTTCATAGAGGCGTTCGATCCTCAGGGCGATGATGGCTTCGCGGGCCTTTCGCCAAAGCGACTTTTCTGCGGATAAGTACACATTCTTGGCGAGCTGCTGTGTGATCGTCGAGCCTCCGCGCGCGAAGCGGCCCTTTTCCAGATTGGCCTCGAAACTCTTTTGCAGCTCGTCCCAGTCGATACCTTGATGATCCCAAAAGGCGGCGTCTTCCGAGTAGACGATGGCGTGTTTGGCGTGGGCGGAGATCTGATTGAGTTTCACATAGTCGGGTGATTCGGGGCAGAGGCGAACTTTATAGAGTTCGGTGGTGATGCAAGTTTTCAGGTCGCTGCCGTTGGGCGTGAGTAAAAGCAAAATGGCCAGTGTTCCGCCGATGAGCGCGAGGATTGAAATCGAAAGCAGGCTCAACCAGCCCAGCGTCTTGAGAAATTTCCACATATTTGAAGGCTAATCTATGCGATGTGAAGGTGTCGCTAAAAACTGTTGAGGCAATTTTTGGGAGAGTTTCCCCTGCGGAATGAGGCGCAAGTTGCCAGTTGGCGAGCTTCGTTCTAAGCCTTTTGGACCGGGGGTAAGCATGCAAAGAAATCCGTCCTTGGCGAGGTCGCGCGTAACTGGTCGTTGGATCATTGGGGTTTTGGCGGGCTGTCTGGCATTCGGTGGACTTGGATCTGCTTGCACCAAGAAGTCGTCGACGGAAAACCAAGATTCGAAGACGGCTTCGGCGGACTCGGGACAAGGGACTTTGCAGGTCGGTCTTGTTTTGGATAAGGGCGGTAAAGACGACAAGTCGTTCAACACCGCAGCCTGGGAAGGTACGCAGAGAGCTGTTCGTGAATTGGGTGTGAAAGTGAAGGACGTCGAGGCGCCTGATGATGCCGCCTTCGAACCTGCGATTCGCACATTTGCGGAACGAGGCCTGCCGTTGGTGATCAGCGTCGGCTTTGCGCAAGCCGATGCGCTCAAGAAGGTGGCGCCGCAGTTTCCGAACACTAAGTTCGCCATCGTTGACGCTGAGGTGGACGCACCCAACGTCGCAAGCCTCATGTTTGCCGAGCACGAAGGTTCTTACTTGGTGGGGTACTTGGCTGGATTGGCATCGACTTCAAAAACTGTTGGCTTTGTCGGCGGTATGGAGACGGCTCTGATCCGGAGGTTCTTAGTGGCCTATGAGGCGGGCGCTCGTGCCGCGAACCCGCAAGTGAAGGTGCTGCACAATTTTGTGGGGATCAACATGACGGCTTGGGCGAATCCGACTCGAGGCAAGGAGTTGGCGCTCACGCAGATCGGCCAAGGTGCCGACATTATTTTTCAGGCGGCTGGGGCCTCGGGACTTGGAGTCTTTGATGCCATCGCCGATACCAAGGGCAAAAGTGTTTTTGGAATTGGTGTCGACGCTAATCAGAATTGGATTAAGCCCGGCAAAATCATCACCAGCATGTTGAAGCGTGTGGATGTCGCGGTCTTTGATGTGATTCGCGAAGTCGCCACGCAAAAGTTCGTTCCAGGTGTTCGATCGTTTGGTTTGAAAGATAAGGGCGTGGATTATGCGGTGGATGAGCACAATCAGAAGCTCATCGAGCCGCACCAGGCGAAGCTTGAAAAGCTACGCGAAGACATCGTCGCAGGACGAGTGGAAGTGCCCGACTACTACGTACAGATGAAGGCCAAGCCCAAGAAGTGAAGCCGTCGATCGTCTCCTTTCAGAATGTGTCGAAGCGGTACGGTTCTTGTGTTTCGCTTTCACAAGTCTCGGCAGAGTTCGCTCCGGGGCGGCTGCATGCGATTCTTGGTGAGAATGGGGCTGGCAAGTCGACACTCATGAAAGTTCTCTTTGGCCTTGTGCGCGCCGACGACGGAGTTGTGCGTGTTGAAGGTGTCGAGAGGGAATGGAAGTCGCCGGCGGACGCGATCGCCGCGGGACTTGGAATGGTTCAACAACACTTCACTCTGGTCCCTTCGCTCAGCGTGATCGACAATGTCATGTTGGGTCGTGAAGGCGGTTGGCACTTGGATCGCGCGGCGGCGATTGCCGAGATCGAGGCGAAGCTGCCGGATGCCAGTCTGCGCATGGACTGGCATCGACGAGTCGAAGAGCTCAGCGTGGGTGAGCAGCAGCGCGTGGAGATTTTGAAGCTGATCGCGCGCGATTCGCGCATCATGGTTCTTGACGAGCCGACAGCTGTCCTGGTTCCGCAAGAAATCGATGCGTTGTTTTCCTTGTTGAAGAAGCTGCGTGATCAAGGGCGCAGTGTTTTTGTGATCACACATAAGCTGTCGGAAGTGTTTCAACACTGCGACACTTGGTCGGTGTTGCGCTTGGGGCGGCTGGTTCGACAGGGCGAGGTTCGCGACTCCTCACTCGAAGAAGTTGTCCGCGCCATGATGGGAAGTGAGCCGCCTCCGCCGATCCGCCTTCAGCCGCGGTCGCAGGATCGAGCTCACATTGAGTTGTTGGAGATTCGCTCATTGTCCTCGGCGCGAGGTGGGCGGGGTGCTTTGCGTGACGTGAATCTCAAAGTCGAGAGCGGAGAAATTCTTGGCATCGCAGGTGTTGACGGCTCAGGGCAATCTCAATTGGTCGATGCGATGTTGGGATTGCATGATGTCGTCGGTGAGATTCTGTGGCGAGGGGACAAGATGTTGCGCGGTCGCCGCGACGATTGGGCCCTGATCAGCGAAGATCGGCATCGACAAAGTTTGTGGATGGAAGAATCGGTCGAGCTCAACGCGGGTCTTGGCGTCGAGAGACAATTCGCCGGTGGAACTTCGGCCTCATCATTGAGTGTGATCGATTATGAACGATGGGGAAGCGTGGTGGCGAAGTGGCTTGCGGACTTTGATGTGCGATTTCCACATCGAGGTGAGCGGGTGTCACGCCTCTCCGGCGGCAATCAACAGAAACTTATTTTTGCCCGTGAGCTTCAAGGACGTGATGTGAAGTTCGTGCTGGCCCATCAGCCGACGCGGGGTGTGGATCTAGGAGCGATTCATCAGATTCATCAGCGACTTGTGGAACTTCGCGATCGAGGCGTGGGTGTGCTTTTGATTTCGAGCGAGTTGGATGAACTCATGGCGCTTGCGGATCGAATTGTCGTGCTTGAGTCGGGCCGAGTCGCCGCGCAGTTTGATCGGTGGGCGGAGAGCTCGAAGCAATTTGATCGAGCATTGATTGGCCGCGCGATGATCGGAGCTTCGGTATGAAGCTTCGTAACTTGTTCGGCTCATGGAATGTCCAGAATCTGGTGAAGCTGATGGCCTTGGGCTGTGGTTTGCTTCTCGCGCTGATCGCGGTTTTGGGCTTAGCGATGGCGCTGGGTGAAGACGCGCTTGAGGTCGCGAGAATTATTTGGCTCGGGGCTTGGGGCTCGACCACCGCCTTGGGTTACTCACTTTATTATGCGACGCCCTTGGTGTTCACAGGACTTGCGGTCGCCTGGGCAATGCGCGTGGGTTTATTCAATATCGGCGCCGAAGGTCAGATGACCATGGGTGGAATTGCGATGGTGGCGCTTGGGATTTTGCTGCCCGAACTGCCCAGCATCGTGGCGTGGCCCCTCACTTTGCTTCTGGGCGCGTTGGTCGGTGCAGCTTGGGCGGCGGTTCCCGCGTGGTTCAAAGTTCGTCGAGGCACACATGAAGTGCTGGTGTGCATTCTCATGAATTTTGTCGCGTACGGAGTCGGTGGATTTTTGATTCTGCATGTATTTCGCAATCCCGAGTCACAGAATCCAGAAACTTTGGCGATCGGCTCGGGATTTCAGTGGCCACAGCTCGCTTGGATGGGCGGGCAGAGTCCGCTGAATGCAACTCTGGGTTTGGCGATTGTCATCGTGTTGCTGCTGTCTTGGTTGAGTGGGCGCACTCGCTTCGGGCTGCATCAGCGTTGGGTGGGTGGCGCAGCTGAGTTCGCTGAACGGAGCGGAGTTTCACCCACTCGACATCAAGTGTTGGCGATGCTGATCTCCGGAGCTTTGGCGGGAATGGCGGGAAGTTCGATCCTGCTCGGATATCTTCATAAAGCACGCGAAGGCTTCGCAGGTGGCGCCGGGTTCATCGGCATCGCGGTCGCTTTGCTCGGTGGGCTACGGCCTTGGGGAGTGTTGGCCGCGGCCATTTTATTTGGCGGTTTGCAAAAGGGCGCCATCGATCTGGATTTGGATACGGAGAAAATTTCTCGAGATTTGGCGACTGTGATGCAAGCCATGGTTGTTGTCGCCGTGGCCGCTCTGCCATTACTCAACGAGTTTTGGACCAAGCGACTGGATCCCAGCACGTCATGGGGTCGGCGACTGCATCGCTGGCTTGAGCGCGATCATCCGCAAGGAGGTCGCTGATGGATTGGCTCATCGCTTATATTGAAAGCGTAATGCGTTTGGCGGCGCCACTCATGTTCGCGGCGATGGGTGGATTGATTTCCGAGCGCGCTGGATTGGCGAACATCGCACTTGAGGGGAAGCTCTTGGTGTCGGCGTTCGCCGCGGCCGCGGTGGCCGCATCGACAGGATCTGCTGAATGGGGATTGGTGGCCGGAGTTGTTGCCGGCGCGATGTCGGGATGGATCTTTGGCGCCTCCACGGTTTGGCTCAAGGCGGATCACATCGTGATGGGTACAGCCTTCAATCTGTTGGTTGTTGGGGTGATTCCAACTTTGGGAAAGGCGTGGTTCGGATCGAGCGGCAGCACGCCGGCATTGGGCACTGAGGCGAGGCTCCAAGCGGGAGTTGGATTTTTCATAGCGGGCGTGGCGCTCGTTTTGATTTTGAATGAGGCCTTGCGCCGGACACGTTGGGGCTTGCGCGTTCACTCCGCGGGCGAATCTCCGAATGCATTGCTGGTTCAAGGAGTCAGTCCTCGTCGCGTGCGAATCGGTGCGGCCTGTGTCGCGGGCGCCTTGGCGGGATTGGGCGGCGTGATTCTGAGCCTTGTTCAGGGATCCGGTTATGTGCGCGACATGGCGGGTGGGCGCGGGTATCTCGCCTTGGCCGCGATTATTTTCGGTGCATGGAAGCCGTACCCGACATTGGCCGCATGTCTGATTTTCGCCGCTGCGGATTCCGCGCAAATGCTCTTGCAAGGCAAGAGCGTCTTCGACATCAGCGTGCCGGCGAGTCTGATTCAGACTCTACCGTTCATTGCCACGCTGACGATTTTGGCGCTTCGTCGCAAACGAGTGTCGGCGCCTCGGGCCATCAATCAGCCTTTGTGAGCAAGCCATTGTCTTTGCTCCAGCGAATGCTGGCTTCGATCGCTTCTGCGGCTGGCCGAGGTTTGAATCCGAAAGCTTGGGCGGCTTTCTCATGTTCAAACCAATGATAAAGCGTCGAGGTCCATGCCGTCTCTGAATTGACGGGTCCTTTGAGGCCGACTTTCTCAAGCAAATCTCCGAGTGCACCCAATGCAAAGATCGCAGGGCGAGGCAGTGCGACTTTTGGTGGCTCGACGCCGGCAATTGAGGCGATGGTCTGAAACAATTTGTGAAGAGTGAGATTCTCTGAGGCGGCGATGTAGCGTTCGCCGCTGGGAGCACGTCGATAGACATCCAAGATCAACTGAACGACATCGTCGACATGAACGACGTTCACGCCACCGGGCGGGTAGAAAGGGAGTTGTCCGCGCGCCACCTTGAGTTGAGCGCCGCGGCTTCCTTTTTTGGCGTCACCAGGTCCGTAGATCGTCGCGGGATTCACCATGACGGCTTCGATTCGTTGGGCTTGCGCCGCAGCTCGCACGATCAATTCGGCTTTATGTTTGGTTTCGAAGTAACCCAAGTTGAGATGTCCGACATTGTAGACGGAATTCTCGTTGAGTGGCTGTCCATCAAAGCTTGCGCCAACGGCCACCACAGAGCTCAAGTGCAAGAAGCGAGGAACATTGGCTTTGATTGCAGCCTCGAGAACGTTCTGCGTTCCGACCACATTGGCATGTTCCATCGCGGGTCGGTCGCTTCGCTTGTAAGCGATGAGTCCCGCAAGATGAAACACGCCTTCACACGACTCGCAGCCACGGAGCAGCTGCGTGTGAGAGTCGAGATCACCTTCGATGACCTCAAGCTGAAGTCCAGGGAACTCTTCGTTCACCTTGTGACGCGATCTTGCGAGCACGCGAACTTGCAGACCTTCGTCGAGCAAGCGACGCACCAACCAATGTCCCAAGAAGCCCGTGGCACCGGTAACGAAGACTTTCATCTCATCTCCTTGAAGCTCGAGGCGGAGTTCCCTATTCTGAATCCACGAACGAGGAGTCGCAACATGGGAACAAGCTTGCTGCAGAATATTTATCTCTTTAAAGAGTTCTCTCCGCAGGAGCTTGAGGTCTTAGCTCAAGTGGCAAAGAGTGAGACTTTTACCGCGGGCAGCGAAGTCTTCAGTGAAAAAGATTCGGCTGACGCGATGTATGTGATCAAGTTCGGCTCTGTGAAAATTGCGCGAATGGGTAAGGCCGACGAGATCAATGTCGCGACTCTCGGTACGGGCGGACATTTTGGTGAGATGGCGTTTCTGGATGGCGAGCCTCGGTCGGCCACGGTGTCTGTCGTTGAGAACTCGGAAATTCTGCGGATTGGCTATGATTCGCTTCGCGATGTTTTCGGCAAGCACCCGGCCATGGCCGTGAAGTTCTATAAAGCTTTGGCGACTTTCCTCTGTGGTCGCTTGCGAGTCACGACGATGGATCTGTCTTTCGCTCGTGAGAAGAATATCCGGCACTTCTAAGTCTTCGCCGCAGAAGCCAGCCGAGGCCGCTGGCCACGAGCCAACCGATGAGGCCGCCGATGAGCACGTCGGATGGCCAATGCACACCGACATAGACACGCGATAGGCCTACGCTTGTCGCGAGCGCGTAGATGGCCCACGCGGCGGGATGTGTGCGTCCGGTGGCACTTGCGATCTGAGTGAGGATTTGCGTGCTTCTTGCGAGAGCGAAAGTGTTGGCGGCATGATTGGATGGAAACGAATAGCCGCTGTGCGAGTGCGTTCGAAGTTGCACGGGGTACATCGGATCGACCTCGCGCTGATAGGCTTCGGGTCGATCGCGTTTCACCCAAATTTTGATTCCTCGATAGGCCACGGCATCGGCCAATCCCGCGCTCACCCCGACAAAGGCAATTTGCAGTGCGAGGTTTCTCCAGAATTCCCGTTGCTTGAGTCGTTGTCGTTTGGTCGCCAAAAAGCTCGCCGCAATGATGAGGATCGCGGCCGGAAACCATGTTTGCTGATGCAGGTCAGTCAACACTGGGGCGATGGCATCGAGAAGCTCGGAGTGAAAATCCGAGTTCAGGGCTTGAAAGAGCCAAAGGTCGAAGCCGTTGTGAAGAAGGGAACTCATGTTCATGCTGAAGATGAAGCTAACTGAGTACGGGTCGGCTGGTCACACGAAAACGCTGTGGTGATGGAGAGGGTACAAAAGAAAAGGGGTGCCGGTCGGCACCCCTCATTTTTCTGATTGAGCTGAAATGAATCAGCGGCAGTACTTGTTGATGTCTTCGATTCGCAGTGAGACGCCCTTTTCGCGAGCGAGGTCGCGGTTCGCTTCGATCAGCGCTTCGCCCATGCTGCGGCCTTGCGCCACCAATTCATTGGATCGCGCCAACAAGAAGGACAAATTCGAACGAAGGTCAGTCGACCAAGTCGTCGCCTTATTGCCGCCAGAAGTTGCGAGTGTGAGGTAGGCCTGTTCGGCTTGTCTCACTGGATCCATCGCCGCCAAGGCTTCAGCTGTGACGTCGGTGCGCACTTCGCGCATGTTCGCAAGCGCTTCAACGCGAGCGGCGTTCAATTCGGCGAGGTCGCGATTGCCCTGTTGTCCGATGATTTGCTCGATGGCTTGGCGAACTTCGGCATTATTGGCCATCGCTGTCTGAAGATCGCGCGACTTAGCTGGAGAGAGTCGGCCAACGTTGAGGTTGCGAACAAGTTCAGCCACTCGACCAGCGCCTTCAGCTCCGCGGGCCGTGCGTGCTGCGCCAGTTCGTGCGGCTTCTGTCTCGCGACCGCGAACGGCTTCGGGACGAGTTTCACGACCGCCACGATTTGCGAATGCGTCTTGAGCCGTCAGGCCACAGACCGCAAGTGTCATGATCATGAGCTTTGTGGCCACGACCGATGTTTTTGATTTTGTTTCCTTCGCCTTCATAAAGCCTCCTCGAGTCGCTGCTCGAATCAAACGCTCAATTTGTGAAACCTCAAACTCTCATTCCTGTTAACTCGCAAATTTCAAACGCAAAACTCGCAATGCCAGCTTCACGAATCGACTCGTCCGACGTCGCAGCGAAGTGCCCATTCTGGTCACTTCGGCAGCTTAATTCGGCGACGAGCCGAGGGCTCTGTTCCTCGCGACAATTCCAAATTCTCTCGAGGACTTAGCTCCACGACCTATAAACACTTCTCAACTTGGCCTCGGTCGCGAAAGCATTCCTCGCTGATCCGTGACCATTTCGGCCCAATTCACCATCTTGAGCTGCTCCCAACTCAAACTAATGGGATATGGCCGAATTTCTGAACCTCCACAAATGCACCGACCGAGGGATTGCAAGAATCGAGGCCAACTTCGCGCCTGCGATTCCTCTCTGGGTCGGCCTCAAAGCCCGGGTACCTGAATGCTGCGAACAATTCCAAAGTAAGAATCCATTTCATCCGTACAACTTTTGAGATTCTTTAGAACCTGCGTTTGAACGGCGGCCTGCGGGGCATCGGCGGCTACGCGGGCTCCGACGAAAGCGCTGAGGGCATTCTGCGCTTCTTGAACCTTGGCTTTCATTTCATCATAGCGACGGCGCGCCTCGATTTGTTTCGCATCAATGATGGAAACATCACCGACAAAGCGTCCCAGTGAACGCAGCTCCTGAAGATAGGCCTCGGCGAGTCGTCCATACTGCTGTCGTACATCTTGCGATTGCGAGACATTCGCGGTTTTCGCAAGAACGACGGTGTAGAATCGCGCTTCATCTTCGAGTGATGGAAGGGCGCCGAGTGCGAACTCGCGACCATTGTATTGTCGTCGCTCAGTATTGGTCAGAGCGGGAAGATACTTTTCGCGCAAGACGCGGTGGAACTGCTGGCGGAAAGTATTGAGCATGGCGCGCACATGTCCATCGACATGTCGTTCCCACCAAGTGTCGAAGGCGCTTGTCCAATTGGGATCGGCCTGTGCGGGTCGCGGCGCTGTGCCGACGATGTCGGGGCGCATGCGATCCCGAACAAGATCAAGGAAGCCGTGATAAGTTTTGCCGTCGACGACAAACTGCGAATTGTGAATGTCAAAGGTTGGCAGATCGCGATTGTGGCCACGTGGGAAGGTGTTGCAAATGTCGTAGTTGATCGGCTGGATCACCTGCGGTGGCCGGAATTGTGCGGCGAAACCGAATGGTCCCGTGATGAGATTGTGCGGACCGCGACTGGGAAGTTGGCCGTCCTGAGTTGGGCGCATCGTCGATTCGAAGTGACGATCAACCTCGATCATCGCATCGCGATTGTTGGGATCAATCGATGGAGGCGTCACGAGTCCGAAGCGTTGTAAGACAGAGTCCATGGTCGACCGACGACTGGATTGGTAGAGTCGAATTCGTTCTTGGGCGTTGGGATCAGCTGTGGGACCGCAGACCATGGAGATCAACAAGTAGTCGACCATGGATTGAGCGCGGGCTCGGCCAATGCCGCCTGGGTGATCGCGCTTGGTTTCTTGAGCGATGACTGCGGGATCATCGTTGAAGGCGCGCAAGTAGGCTAAACCTTCACGCAGTGGTTCCGGATCACCCAGCAACAAGCGCAGCTTCATGAAGGGGTTATGCTCGGCCATGCTTTCATAGAGGGGTGATGGATAGGGAATGTGTCGATCCGTCATGCCTCGATCATTCTGAAGCGTCGTGCGAATTTGCGTGAGGGCCTGGCGAATCGCATCTTCGCGAAGTCGCAGTCCAAGCTCGTGTCGTTGGGCCTCTGGCAATGCCATAAATGACTCAGCGCTGCGGGGTGGCGGCAAGAACTGAGTTGCAGGAATCTCCGGATCAACGGCGTCGAGATTTCGCAGGATTGCGGTGAGCGGTACGCGCAACGAGCGTTCGCGAGAGTTGGTGCCCAAGCGCTGGAGATAGTCGCGCAGCCAACTGCGCGCGCGGTTCAGCGCGTCTCGCGCTCCTTGAGAGTCCGAGCGCTGCTGGGGATCAACGAACAACCCGTGCAATGGTGTGGCGGTGTAGAGCGGGCTGCGATCTTGGGCGCGCAAATTTGGAGTCGTTCGTTGCCAGTGGATGTTGTCGGCGACATCGCGGTAGAAGCTGTACGCGTTCGCATACATTGCTGAGAAGTCTGCGACTTTGGTTTGCCAGTTCGTGTGCGCCGTGTACGCATCCTGGAGAGCGAAGTTTCGCCACTTTTTTGTCTTCTCAGCGTGCTTCTCGAGAAGCTTTTGCGGAGACATGTTGCGATAGCACTGTGGCGGAAGCGTGATGGCGCCGGTCATGAACATATCGAGATGCGCATCCGCTTGGAGGTAGTTGGGAAGTGCGCAATCAGGATCGACTTCAGAGGCGGGTCGCCAGCGCCAAGCTTGTGCTTCAGCTCGACCGATTTCATCCATGATCACATTCAGTGAGTCCGTGATGTCCTGACCTTGTCGTCGTCGTTCCCAGGGATTCTTCAGGTAAGGAAGAATCATGTGATTGATTTCCATGAACACGAAGACGTTGGCGACGGTGATGGCGAAGCGCGCCCATGGTCCCGCCATGAAGGAGCCCAGTCGCCAAGTGATGTTGAGTCCACGGAACACGACGGGTAGGTATCGCTCGGCTCCGCTTCGCACCACGCGTCCGACAAGGCCGGCGGCCTTCATGGTCGGATAGTTCACGAGGTAAGCTTGAATAAAGGATGTGGCGACCATGGAGAAGAGATCCGGAGCGTAGTCCATGAGCTTTTTTGAAAGCGCCCAGTTCTCAAATGCTTTTTCGCAAGCCACGTCGGCGTCTTCGGGTTTCACGCTGCGTGAGACGAGAGACTTGGAGCAAGTTTGCAAATCTGGATCGTTGGCCATTTCGGTGATGACGCTTGATACGGTCATACCGGCAACCAGTCCCATTGGACCTACAAGTGGAGCGAAGCCTCTTTGCAGTCGCGTTGGTCCTGCGGGAACGGCTTGAACCTGCGCGGCCCAAGGAGCGGCTTGCGGTACGGCGAGGCCAGGCGCGAACATCTGCATGCGCTGTGGAACATTGATTCGGTAGTCGCCAATCGGCGCGCGCAGTGGATCATAAGCTAAGCCGGCGGATTGGAGGAAGGCCGTGGAGGATCGACTTGCCGCTAGGAATCCAATGAAGCTCACATGCGCGACGGGATCTAGAATGCTGCGATCGATAAAGTTTTTCAGTGCGACCGGATCGTTCTCCATGTGATTGCGAGCATTGAGCGCCAAGGCGAGATTGAACGCGACAAGCTCGGCGGGAATGTCAGTGGCGAAGTGTCGCGCACGATTCGCAAAGCGATCTCGTTCACGTCGCTGCGCAGTTTGCTGCTCGCGATACTGCTCGTCGACCCTTCGACGTAAGTTGCGCGGCGACCACTGGCGGAGTTCCTGGCTCGGAAGAGTCGGAATATAGACGCGGATCAGTTCTTGGCTTTCTGGATGACGGAACTCAAAAGCAAAGCGCTCATTGGCGGCGGGTTGTTGGGCTTGTGGAGGTTGAGCGGGTGCGGAGCCTTGAGCGTGCGCGGATAAAGTTGCGAGTGAAGCGAAACCTACAGCGATGAGACTTGCGATGGTCGAAGTGATCGCCCCGAGAGCCGTGAGGTGCATGGCACTCTCGCGAATCGCCCTTGGATTCTGAGTCGACGTCGATTTGGACATCTCGCCCTCCGCAACATGAATTGAGATGCAAGAGAGGCGACGAAATCGCCGCTTCTCTCCAAACTCAACGGTGCAGGAGTGCAAGCCAGGTGCTAGCGCCCATGCCCTAGGCGGAAGTTTCTCCATGTTCGCGCTCTGGACGAAAGCAGGCCGAAGTCCTTGGAAAGCCGTGGATTTATAGAGTGTCGAGAACTTCGACAGGTCGGTTTGGCCGCGCGAATGGTGACCAAAATTGGCGAGAGCCGCTTTGTGCGGGCCGCTGTTGAAAAGTTGGTCGTGATCCTAGGTTGTTCGAATCGGTGTCGAAAATCAGCGTTGATTTCGCCGTCCGCCCCCGCCGCCGCCCCCGCGTCGACCGCCACCTTGGCCGGGCTGTTGGCGATTGCCGCCCGGTTGAGGTGCGGGCTGCGCTGTCGGCGGCTCCATGGGTTCAGCGCGAACAGTTTCAACAACGTTCACCGCCATTGGCGCAGGCTCAGCGGAAGCCGCGGCTTCTGCCCCGGTCGCTTTCGGCTGGAACGTCTCCATTCCAAAGATGATCACGCGCTTGATCGGGCGGTCTGTCGGGCTCGTTGGGACGAGAGCAATCTTCTTAATCGTCTCCCAACCTTCGATGATTTCGCCAATGATGGTGAATCTGTCGTCGAATTCAGGAAGCGGAGCGAGGGTGATGAAAAACTGACTGCCGTTGGAGTCCTTGCGATTGGAAATGGCAGCACCTTCTTCGATCTGCTGAGGTGCCATAGCGACAATACCCGGTCGATTGAAACGCGCACCAGGAGAAAATTCGTCGGGCACGGTGAAGCCGGGCCCGCCTCGGCCTGTGCCGAAAGGACATCCGCATTGGATGAGAGTGCCGCGAATGACCCGATGGCAGGAAAGCCCCGTGTAAAAGGGGCGCGTGACCTTGCGTCCTGAACGAATGTCGACGAATTCCTTGCGGCCGAGCGCGAGCTCAAGAAATGAGTACACGTTTTGTGGTGCAATCAGCGGGTTGAGCTGAATCACGAAGTCACCTTCGGAAGTGCTGACCGTGATTCTTGGTTTAGTGACCGATGACTGTCCAGCTGAGAACAGCTCGCTCTTGGGCTCGGGAGAATCGACGATCTGAGAAGGCGGCGGATTGAATGGCGGTGAGTTGGAAGTTGCAGTTCCTGCTGTCGGGGTGGGTGTTGGTTGCGCCACTTGCTGAGCGTTGCCGGGAAAATTAGTACCTCCACCGCCTGTAGGTTGGGGCGTCGGAGATTGTGAGGCCCCTTGAGTGGGCGGCAACACTCCGCCCGGCAAGCCGGGTGATGTCGGCGGTGGAAGATTCGGCGAGAACTGCGCAGGAACTTGCGCGAAGACTGTCGACACGAATGCGAGTTGGGATACGAAGACCAGCGAGACGAAGTGCAGTGAAGCTTCGCGCAAGCGCAGACGTGAACGACACGCATGAAGTTCAGTTTGCGAGCTGAGTTGCGCTCTCTGATGCTTGGGCGTCGACTTTGTTTCCAAGTCTGGTCTCCGTTCAGCTCGGCTCATGCGCGATCGGCTTCAATCTCAGCGAGTCTCGTATCGGATTCGCGCAAGCCATCGAGCAAAAAGCTCTTCAGTCTCGATCCCAGGCGCAACTTCGATGACTCATCAGCGTGACCCAACGAACTTCCATCGTCTTCGTCGCGCAAGCCCAACCTTCGCGCCACTCGGTCAGTTTCCCGAGCGCGAAAGTTAATCTTTGAGTCGCTCACATCACCCGTCAGACGATGCCACTGTTCAACCAGTCGCGTACGTCGATAGATGTCCTGCAACCGAGCGGAATGCTTCGACCAAATCGCCGAAGCACCCTCTAGAAAGTGAATCATGCTCTGTGTCGAGGGCTCAAGCTCGAACTGCGATGAGAGCTCGTGAAGGCGGAGACAATCAATCTGTGCAGCGAACTCGATCGACGCAAGTCCTCCGCGCACTAGCTTTAGGTCGAGGTCGGGCGCGTTCGCATCGATGGGCTTAAAGAGTTGTCGACTGATGGAAAGCACTTGTTCGTGATCGATGCGTGTCCAAGGCCGCGATCGGCAAACTTGTGATGGCGAGAATTGGAGTTTTACGCCGAGGCGATCTTCGGAAAGTGAGCGAGCACGAAGCCAACTTTGTCGCTCCCAAGCCTCAGCGCGCGTGAGCAAATGTTGGTGAAGCTGATCGTGCTCGACGAGGATGGGGCCGGCATGACCGCTGGGTCGCAGGCGCAGATCAATGGAGTAGAGCTGTCCGCCTCGGCGCGATTCCGTCAGTCGGTGGATGAAACGCCTTGCGAGTTTTTGTTGGGCGCTTTGCGGGGCTCCGCGTACGAGAAAAACAAAGTCGAGGTCAGACTTGGCACCGAACTCTTTTCCGCCCCACTTGCCGAGAGCGATGAGTCCGAGAGGTTCAACCCCCATTTCGTTGGCGCAGACGAGCATGGAGTCTGTTGCGATTTGGTCGGCCAAGGATGTGAGTCTTTGCAGATACAGATCCAAGTCATTGTCGGCGGCAAAATCGAGGAGCGCGAGCAGTTCGCCCACAAGTCGTCGCTCAGCGAGTGCCTCAAACGCCAAATCTGCGTGAGCCGGATCTTTAGGAAGTTCAGCGTCGGCTCGCAAGATGATGGAATCCAAGAGTTCGGGGCGACCGGCGAGCGTGTGTCCGGCCCATGGCGACACACTGAAAAGCACCGCGAGACTTTTGATGAGACTGGGCTCGGCGTTGAGCAGTGAAAAGAAACTCGCCTTCACGCGCGTTGAGCGAACAAAGTCCGTCAAGAGCGCCAGCCCAAGATCAAGATCGCCTCCGGCTTCTTGAAGTGCGTTGAGGAACGACGACAAGAACGCACGTCGTGCGCGCTCATCGCGTTCGGCTCGGCGACTCTTGGCGCGAAGTTGCTCGAGTTTTTCAAGACACTCGCTGGCGACTCGCTCGCTGAATCCCATTTCTACAAGCTTCGGCACATCCGGCAAATCAAGTTGATCGTCCCGTCGAGCGGGAAAGGCTCGCTCAGCCAGCTGTACGATCTGTGTGGCGAGATCGCGCAGATCGCGGGTGAGGTCGCTGGGGCCTCGAACGACGTACTCGGAAGTATCTTCGCGAACCTGGAGCTGGTTTTCGATGCCGCGGTAGTGCCAGTAGGTTTCGTGCAACAACTTGGCTTCTTTGTCGTCGAGGAGTTTCGCTCTATGCAGGCAGCGAATCGCTTCTGAGGTCGACTTCGCTTCGGGGCTCGCGAGTTGCTTGATGCGACCGCCATGCGTGATCTGAAGGGCGTGAATGAAGAGCTCGATGTCGCGAATGCCACCTGGATGCAACTTGAGATGAAATCTTCCGTCAGGATGAGGCGGGTATTCAGCGCGAATGCGACTGAGAAGTAGGCGCGTCTCTTCAAAAACTGTGTAGTCGAGATGCCGAGGGAAGCTAAATCCGGTGAGCAGCGATCGCAATTGCTCCTGAAGGTCTTTGGGATCAAGAATGAATCGGTGGCGAACCCAGGCCAAGCGCTCCCAGAGTTCGCCATGATAGCCCAGATGATTTTCGAGTGCCGTGACTTGAATCACGGCCGGTGCGGAGCCGCCGCCTGGCCGAAGTCCCAAGTCCACGCGATGACAAAAGCCAAAGTTGGTGTTTTCGCTGAGAAGTTTCACGAACTCTTGCGCGGCTTTTTGGTCCGCGCGAATTTCTTCTTCGGAGGAGCGATCGGGCGACACGAGAACAAGATCCACGTCGCTGGAAATATTCAACTCTCGGGATCCGAGTTTCCCCATCGCGATGATCGAAACATCATTGAGGTTGGCGAGTTGATGAGCCTGACGAATGTGAAGATCTGCGGCTTGGCTCCAAGCGGCGCACACGCGTTCATCGCCTAAGCGGATGGCATCGAGATCCTGGTGGTTTTTCGCCGAAGCTTTTGCATTCGAGAGCTGCAGCAATTCATGAGCTGCTGTCACCCAAGCAATGTGTCTTTGAACTCGGAGAACTTCGGAAGGCGTGGTGGCGACTTGTTCCCGACAGATTCGGAGCAGGCGGCCAGCGGCCGATGAAAAGCCGCTGAGTGCCTCGGCCTCGGAATCCGTGAGGCGCCAAGGCAGCGTGGATTGAAGATCCTTGGCGTCACTCAAATGCGGGCGACCAGTGCGGTTTGGTGTATTCATGTTGATCGTAAGTGATTCGGCGTTCGACCTCGCCGTCGATGCTCACGATGTAGAGTTGTTTTTTGCCTGTGCGATTGCTGACGAAAAGAATGTGCCGACCATCGGGCGAATACGAAGGGTCTTCGTTGTCGGCCATTTTTCCATTCGGCTTGCGTGCGGAAGTGAGGCGAAGCATGTCAGAGCCATCGGCGGCGACGGTGAACAAGTCGAAGTGGCCCTTGTCATAACCTGCGAATACTAAACGTTGGCCGTCGGGTGACCAGCGCGGCGCTGAATTGTAGGTACCCGCGATCGTGATGCGGCGAATGTTGGACCCGTCCGCGTTCATGATGAAGATGTGTGGCCTTTCGTTGCGATCGCTCGAGAACGCGATTTGCGATCCATCGGGGCTTGCGGACGGTTCGACGTTCATGGCTCCGCGCGGACCATTTGTGAGGCGCTCAAGCTTTCGTCCGTCGATCGACATTCGATAGATGTCGGGATTTCCAGCGTTGGAGATCGTCAGCAAAAGATTGCGTCCGTCGGGAAAGAAGCTCGCGCCCGAGTTCAAACCAGGCCGGTAGGAAACGAGTTGGCGCTGTCCCGTCGATGGATTGTAAGTGAACATATCGAGGTTTCGAGTCTTACGTGCCGGATGATAGGCATACGCGCTGTAAGCGAGAACTTTGCCATCAAAGGACCAAGCCGGAGAAACAGTGATCGACTTGTGAGTCGTCACCTGACGTGCGTTGGCGCCGTCCCAATCCATGATGAAGACTTCTTTCTTGTCTTTGCCGGCGGTTCGGCTGACCGCGATGCGCGACAGAAACATCCCGCGCAGTCCCGTGAGTTCCTTCACCACATCGTTCGCGAAAGTGTGAGCCACGCTGCGAGTGTCGGCAACGCCGCCGCGATAAGTGCGACCGAGAACCAGCTTGGCTTGCGGCACATGGTACAGATAGGCGTCCATCACCACCTCATTGCCGGTGAGGCGATAGCCCACGCGAACCAGAAACTCCGTCCCGATTTGTTTCCATGCCGGGAAAGTGAACCCACTGGCTTCTTGAGGCGCTGGCTTCAAGCCAACTTTTGCCGGATCTTCCAGGAAGGCATCGGGCTTGATGAACTCGAAGAAGCCGCTGACTTCCATGTCTTGGCGAAACACATCGTAAAGTTCCTTGCCGACTTTGAGATGCTGAGGCGAGGCGGCCGCAACTCCTGTCAGTTGAAATGCGGGCAAGGCCATCAAGCTCTTTTTGAACTTAGCATCGGTGATTCGAATGTAGGCGCCCGAGCCCTCCTGAGCCGAAGCCTGGGAGAAAACGATGGACAAGCACAATGCCAGTAGCCAGTGGAGTGTTCGCATGTACAGCCTCCCAAGGTCCGAAGTGGACCGGATGATCACATTTCCATTACCTCATCGGGTCGTAGAGGGCTCAAGGTCTAACAGTAGACCGCTTGTCGAAAGTAAGCCCGCTAGACTAGATGGAGGTTGAGGAAAAGGCGCGATGGAATCAATGGCTTGCAGAGCGGATTCGTCAAAAACCGAATTGCCACTCGACTGCAAAATCGCCTTCTTGATCACGGCACCTTGCGCATCAATGTGCACCAGCACCTTCACCTTCAGGCCGTTCTTCGCCAAGTATTTGGGCGGTCGCCAAGCCGTGCGAATCTTCTGCTCCAAGGTGGAGAGATAAGTGTCATGATCCAGTCGGGTCAGGCCTGATAGCGAGCCGCCTCGCGAAACCTGATTGCCTTGGACGGGGCGGGCTTGAGCCATGGCGGCCGCGGCCTTCGCAGCGGCGTCAGCGCGCGCCTGCCGCTCCAACTTTGCAATGGCTTCCAATTTTTTGAGTGCCGCCGACTGATCTTGGCGAAGCTCTTTGGCCGTGCGCTCTTTGGGTGTTGGGCCGGGGGTTGGCTTCAGAACGACAACCGCAGGCGGTGGCGGAGGTGGCGGTGCCAGGTCGCGAGGCGGAAGCTGCGCGGGTGGAGGCGGCGGGGGCGGAGCCTCGGCTTGCGGAGGCGGCGGTGCTGGGGGAAGTTGCGGAGACTTATCAGGTAGTCCCACGATGTCGACTCGAATCGCAGACTCAATTCGCAAGGGCTCGCTCGGAAACAAAAAGGCCTTCAGTGTGAGCACAGCTCCCACGAGTAGATGGGCGCCTAAAGAGATGCCCAATGAACGACTCAAGCCCTGCGCGAATGGATCTCTCAAGGACCACCCTTTGGCAGTGTCACTAGACCAATATTCTGGATTCCGGCGGCGCGAATTTCGGCCATAGCCTCGGCGACGAATCCATATTCGACGGACTTGTCGGCTTGCAGATAAATCTGCTTGTTCGAACGAGTGGCGAAAATGGCTTCGAGTCGCTTGCGCAATTCCGCTATGGGAATCGGCTTGTCCGCCACAGTGATCTTCTTGGCCTTGTTGATTTGAATCACAAAGGGTTCGTCATTGGTGCTCAGGCCGGTGGCCGCCGTCTCCGGTAAATCCACTTCAAGTCCTTGCTGCATCATCGGCGCGGTGATCATGAAAATGATCAGCAACACAAGCATCACGTCCACGAGGGGCGTGACGTTGATTTCACTCATCACCATGCGGCTCTTGCCGCCATTCGAACCGCCTCCGCTCATTCCCATTTCATTGGTCCTTGAAGAAGTTGCGCTTGGCGACGTTTAGAAAATCTGAGCTGAAGCTGGTGAGCTCCATTTCGATGCGTCGAACTTGCCCGACAAAGTAGTTGTAGGCTGCGGTTGCCGGCAGTGCCGCGAACAATCCGACCGCCGTCGCAAACAAGGCCTCGGAAATTCCAGGAGCCACGACCGCAAGGCTGGCCGAGCCCGCTGAGGCAATTTGCTGAAACGAAGTCATAATGCCGAGTACAGTTCCCAGCAGTCCAATGAAGGGTGATGTGCTTCCCGTCGTCGCCAGAAAATTCAATCGCGATTCGGCTGAGGCAATTTCATTGTCAATCGACTTGCGCAGCGATCTCTCCAAGTTGTCGATGCCTGTCAGGCGATGACTGCCGCCGATCTCGGCTTCTTTGCCGCCAAACGCACTCTCGGCGATTCTCTGCATCTCGGCAAATGCGACGGTAAAGACGCGGGCCACGTTCGAGTCTTCATGCTCACGCACTTTGGCGTACATATCTTCAAGCGAAGGTGCGCGCCAGAACGCCTCGATGAACTTGCTGTTGGCGGCTCGCACTTTTTTGATCTGTCGACTCTTTGTCAGAATGATGGCCCATGAAACAACAGAGAGCACGAGCATCAGGAGCAAGAGGGCTTGTACGAATGGCCCTGCATTGAGAACTCCATCAAGTACACCGGCTTTCACCGCAACTTTCGCCTGCATTCCGCCCATTCTTGCCCCCTCGATTCGGTGGATCGCGCTCGCCTTGGCGAAGTTGGCGTTCCACGCATAGGGGATAGGCTATGGCGTGATGTTCATTCGGTCAAAAGCGATGGAAGAATCTCTGAGGAATTCAGCAACACGCCGTCGACTTGCTGATCGAACAGGCGTCGCGCTGTGGCGACATCCGACGCTGGACCCCAATACACCTTGAGGCGTCGGCGGCGTGCTTCGTTGATCAAAGACTCGCGAACTCGAGGCTGACCGGAATTGAGGGGCTCTTCGATGGCCGAGATCAAAGCATCGGCCTTCAGCTTTGAGAGCGGAGCTAGACCGAAATGCGAGAGCATTTCGAGTTGCAGCAAGGTGGCCTGACTGGTGCCGAAGATGCCGGTGGGCCGAGCTTCGCGCAAGGCCTTGAGTATGCCTTCGCTTTCAGAGTGAAACACCACGCGCGCTTGAGCGAGTTGCGCCTTTGTCGGCTGCGAGGAGTCCGCAACGATCTCGAGAATTCGTTTCTCAAGTCCGGGCCGGCGTGAAATCAGATTGAGCAAGAGAGGTGCGGATTCGGCCGAGCCCGCAGTGTTCTGCATGAGCAACTCAGCGAACTCGGGCAAAGTCAGCAGTCCTGTGCGCTGACACTCCTCGGTCTTCGCGATTTCGACAGGCTTGGGGGGCCAGCCTTCGACAGTGGGTTGACTCAAGAGTTCTTGGCGAGAAATGACAGCTTCGCCTTCGCCATTGAAGCGCACATCGAGCCAATAACCGATGCGCCATCGGTTCTTCGAGGCGGCATCGAGGGCTTTGTGCAGCTCGAGTTGTCGGGTCGTGATTTCTTTCAGGTCCGCGAGAGTGTCGGGCGTGCGCAGGCGCACCCACAGAAGACGCTGTTGATCGGCATGAACTTCTCGAAACAAGGCGTGGTCAAAGGGCGGGCGGAGGGGTTCGGATTCGGCTTTGTAACGCAGGAAAATCCAGCCCGCAGAACACAGAAATATGATGATACTGAGGACTTGAATGAGTGAGCGGAGTGCGCTGGGTCTGTTGCCTAAATTATTGTTATCATTCATTTATATTTGTACCCGAAGCGAAGGATGCTTTCTCTTGAATTCGGATCTTTTTAGTCCGTAATGGATTGCACTTCGTGCTATTATCGTTTAGTTTTCATCGCCCCAATTGGACGCGAATCGATCGCTGAGGACGCCGTTTATGAACCGGATTCATCGAAAAGTCGAGTACGCATTGATGTCCCTCAAGCACATGCGAGCCAAAGCTCCTGGTGAGCGCAGCACAGTTAAGGAAATCGCGACGGCTTACAAAATGCCGCCCGATATGACGGCTCGAGTTCTTCAGACTTTGTCTCAACATGGACTCTTGGATGCCGAGCAGGGAGTGCGCGGCGGTTATTACATCGCCAAAGATCTGCAACATGTGAGTTTGCACGATCTCATGGAGATGTTGATGGGGCCTTTCGCAGTCGCGCGTTGTTTGGGCGCGAGCGAAGAGGGTCAATGTGACATGGTGAACTCGTGCAACATTGTCTCGCCGATTCAATCTCTGAACCGAAAGATTGGCGAGTTCTACAAGTCCCTGAGTCTGGCCGAACTGATCGAGAGTAAGCCTCAGCGTGTTTCGGAACGCCGTGCGGAGGCCACATGAGCGGTTTGCCGATCAACACAGGCTACAAGTACGGCTTTGTCTCTGACATTGAGACGGAGAGCGTGGGCAAGGGTCTGAACGAAGACGTCATTCGTTTGATCTCGTCAAAAAAGAACGAACCTTCGTGGATGCTGGACTATCGCCTCAAGGCGTTTCGCCATTGGCAGAGCATGAGCTCGCCGGAATGGGCCGACCTCCGTTATCCACCGATCGACTTCCAAGACATCAGTTACTACTCGGCGCCCAAGAACAAGGGTGAAGGACCGAAGAGTTTGGACGAGTTGGACCCTGAGCTTTTGAAGACCTTCGAACGCTTGGGGATTCCGCTCTCGGAGCAGAAACGAATTTCGGGTGTGGCCGTCGATGCGGTCTTTGACAGCGTGTCCGTCGGCACGACTCACCAAGAAGAATTGAAGAAGTATGGCGTGGTATTTTGTTCGATCTCCGAAGCTCTCCACACGCACGCGGATTTGGTGAAGAAATATTTGGGCAGCGTCGTTCCTCACACCGACAACTACTTTGCCGCATTGAACGCGGCGGTTTTCACCGACGGCTCCTTTGTGCACGTGCCAAAAGGCGTGCGTTGCCCGATTGATCTGTCGACGTACTTTCGCATCAACGCCAGCGAGACGGGTCAGTTTGAGCGCACGCTCATCATCGCGGAAGAAGACTCCTTTGTGAATTATCTCGAAGGGTGCACGGCCCCTCAGCGAGATGAAAATCAACTTCATGCTGCTGTCGTCGAGTTGGTGGCCCTAGATCGTGCGGAGATCAAGTATTCCACCGTTCAGAATTGGTATATGGGTGATCGCGAGGGTCGCGGCGGAATTTATAACTTCGTCACGAAGCGCGGCGTATGTAAGGGAAAGGCGTCCAAGATCTCGTGGACGCAAATCGAGACGGGCTCGGCCATCACTTGGAAATATCCGAGCTGTGTGTTGTTGGGTGATGACTCACAAGGTGCGTTCTACTCGGTCGCGCTCACTCATGACTTCATGCAGGCCGACACCGGAACGAAGATGATTCACATCGGCAAGAACACCAAATCCACCATCATTTCCAAGGGAATTTCGGCGGGCAAGTCGTCCAATTCCTATCGCGGCCAGGTGAAGATTATGGCGTCCGCGCAAAACGCGCGAAACTACTCGCAGTGTGATTCGATGTTGGTCGGTCGCGAATGTTCAGCCAACACCTATCCCTATCTTGAAATCAAGAATCCGACGGCCACCCTCGAGCACGAGGCAACCACTTCGCGAATCAGTGAGGATCAGTTGTTTTACTTGCAGTCGCGAGGCCTCGACAAGGAAGCGGCGATCTCGATTTTGGTGAATGGATTCTGTAAGGACGTCTTCAAGCAACTGCCTCTGGAGTTTTCGGTTGAGGCGGTCAAGCTGATTGAAATGAAACTTGAAAATTCGGTGGGATGAGGAGTTCGACAGTGAGTGCGGCAGCAGCAGAAAAACCAGTCTTGCTTGAAGTGACGGATTTGCACGTGAACGTCCAGGATAAGCCCGTTTTGAAGGGTTTGAATTTGGTCGTGCGTGCGGGTGAGGTGCACGCGATCATGGGGCCGAATGGCTCGGGTAAATCGACTTTGTCGAAAGTGATCGCCGGTCATCCCGACTATGAAATCGTGTCGGGTCGAATTCGCTTCGAGATCAACTTTCAAATGCGTGACCTGCTGGAGCTTGAGCCGGATCAACGGGCGAAAGAAGGCGTGTTTCTGGCCTTTCAATATCCCATCGAAGTGCCGGGCGTGAGCAACCGAAGTTTTTTGCGCACGTCCTATAATGCGATTTGCAAACATCAGGGAACGGAAGCGTTGAGCGACGCCGCCTTTGATCAGTACCTCAAGAGCAAGATGGCGCTGGTGGAGATGGACGAGAAGTTCTTGGACCGAGGGGTGAATGTCGGCTTCTCGGGTGGCGAAAAGAAGCGCAATGAAATTCTCCAGATGGCCGTGCTATCGCCACGTCTGGCGCTGCTGGACGAGACGGATTCGGGTCTCGATATCGATGCGCTCAGGATTGTCGCCAATGGCGTCAACAAGCTGAAGTCGCGTCACAACGCCATCGTCATGGTCACGCATTATCAGCGTTTGTTGGATTACATCACGCCTGACTTTGTGCATGTCCTCGCTGATGGAAAAATCGTGGAAACTGGCGACAATTCACTCGCATTGAAGCTTGAGGAAAAAGGTTATGACTGGCTCCTCTGAGGTGCTGCATCAGACACCGAGTCTGTCTTCGCAGGGCGCCCTCGTGCTAGAGGCATGGAAGGCGTTGGGATCCGATGTTGGATCGAGCGAAGTTCCGTGGCGCCAAGACCTCACTCAAGATTTTGCGCGAGGTTGGCCGAGCGCTCGAGAGGAAGCTTGGAAGTATTCTCCAATCGCGAAACTTCAAGAATCGAGTTTGCGACCGCTGGCGGATGAGTTGAGGTTTGAGTTGCCTGAGGGTGTGCAGGCTTGCCGAATGTCGGCGGCCTCGGGCGTGGTCTTGGATCGCGTGCGCGATTTGATGAAGATCTCTCCCGCGCATCGATTCAACGCTCTCGCTTGGCTCTCGGATCCATGGGTTGTGTTTGTGCCTCGCGGAGTTTCTCCGCAAGCTCCACTGCGTGTTCATGCGCCTCGAGGCGAGGTCAACGCATGGTCTTGTGCGGGTTGGCTTCTCGTTGTGGATGAGGACGCTCGCTTGAATGTGGTCGAGCAATACGGCGCGCAGGTGGGCGCATTGAGCTGGGGAACGCGGATGTTCCTGGGTTCCGGAAGTCGCGTGGAGCATTTGCGAATGCAGGGCGCGGGAGTCGAAGCTTGGGGATTCGCGGAGTCCATCGCACTTGTTTCTGAAAACGCCCATTACGTACAAGTGCAAGTTTCGACCGGCGGAAAAATGTGTCGAGAGGACGCCGATGTGAGGCTTCAAGGCGGCGGAGGCCAAGCGCATCTTGATGCGACATTCATGGCGCGCAACGAGCAGGTCTTGGATCATCGCACGAGCATTGAGCATGAAGTGGGAGATACCCAATCCCATCAACTCTACAAAGGCTTGTTGGCGGATCGTTCGCGGGGCATCTTCAATGGCCGAGTCTTGATTCGTCGAGATGCGATTGGCGCGAATGCTGCGCAATTGAGTCAGAATCTTCTGTTGTCTCCGACAGCTGAGATCAACACCAAGCCGGAATTGCAGATTGATGCCGATGACGTGAAAGCTGCGCATGGTGCGGCGGTCGGTCAGCTCGATAAAGAACATCTCTTTTATTTGCGGTCGCGCGGAATTTCCGAGGCGAAGGCGAAAGAAGTTTTGCTATTGGGGTTTGCGCTTGAGGCTCTGCGGGGACTGCAAGATGCGGAACTCATGCGAGTCGGCCGTGCTTGGATCGAGACGGAGGCCAATGTGCTGTTGACTGAGCGGGACACATCGCTTGGTGCTGAGGCCTCGCGCACTTCAGGAAGTGCAACATGACGGGTCGAACCAGCTGGGATCAGAATGCATTGAGCTTTGATGTGGAACGTGCTCGTGGAGATGTTCCGCAGGCCTCCATGCAGATTCGCGGACAAGCTTTGGTGTATCTCGACTCGGCCGCTACGAGTTTGAAGCCGCTGCGGGTGATTCATCGGATTCGCGATTTCTATTTAACAGAGAACGCGAATGTGCATCGCGGGGCCCATGAGCTCGCGCAACGCGGAACTGTCGCCTACGAAGGTGCGCGAAAGAGTGTCGCGGAATTCATTGGCGCGAGTTCGCCGGAAGAAATCATTTTCACCCGAGGTACGACGGAGTCGTTGAATTTGGTGGCGCGATCCTTGGGAGGACAAGAGCTGCGACCGGGCGATGAGATCGTGTTGTCTCAGCTTGAACATCACTCCAACATCGTTCCCTGGCAGATGATCGCGCAAGAACGCGGTGCGGTCGTTCAATACGCGCAAGTGGATGCCTCCGATGCGATCGATTTGGATTCTCTTCGATCAAAGTTGAATTCGAAGACGCGATTGGTGTCTTTGAGTTGGCTATCGAATGTCACGGGCGCGCGGCTGAACGTGCAGGCGGTTCGCGATCTGGTCGATGAGTTGGCGCCCGAAGCGGTTTTGATTCTCGATGCCGCACAAGCCGTTACGGCTTTCCCGCTTGAGGTTGCGAAGTGCGGCGCTGATTTTGTGGCCTTCTCGGGGCATAAGATACATGGCCCCTTTGGCATCGGCGTATTGTGGGGTCGCTCAGATCGTCTGCATCGTCTGGCTCCCTATCAAGGCGGTGGAAGCATGATCCACGAAGTGAGGTTGGAAGCCTCGACTTGGGCGGACGTGCCGCAAAAGTTCGAAGCTGGCACACCAAACGTCGAAGGTGCATTGGGGTTAGAGGCCGCATTGGCATGGTTCACATCGCAAAATCCAGGGCAAGCGGCTCAGCATTCGAAGGCCTTGGCGCAGTTGGCGCGGCAAAAGCTTCGCGAAATTCCGGGAATCGTCTTGTATGGCGGCTCTCACGATAGCGCGATCGTATCTTTCAATCTCGAAGGTGCGCACGCGAGCGACGTGGGAAGTCTTTTGGATCAGCAAGGAATTGCGATTCGGACCGGACATCATTGTTGCCAGCCTTTAATGGCGCATTGGAATGTGAGCTCCACAGCGCGGGCGAGTTTTTCACTTTTGAATCTTGAGTCTGATGTCCACCGCTTGATCGAGGCTGTTCGTAAATCCAAGAAAATGTTGCTCGAGTAGAGGTTTCGCTATGTCCACGCATGCTGTGCAAGTTCGAATTCAGCCGACCCCAAATCCCAACGCTTTGAAGTTCGTCACGAGCGTGCCGGTTAAGAATGTCGGCAAGGCAACGTTCACGAAGCCTTCTGAGGCGACGGGGATTTTGTTAGCCGAAGATCTGTTCGCAATCGAAGGAGTTCGGCAGCTTCACTTCTTTGAGAACGTCACCACAGTGACGTTTGCTGAAGATACGGATGTCGCGACGTTGGAACTTGAGGTTCAGGCAGTACTTCAGCGCCGATTGCCGATTCACGATCCGAACTTTCTCATGCCCGATGAGCGGCAGAAGGCATCGCGTGACAATCTCCCTGAACCGCTCCGCAAGATCGAACAGATCCTTGATGAAACCGTGCGCATGCACTTGCAAGGTGATGGCGGCGATATCGAAGTTGTGAAGTACGAAAATCACCAACTCGAAGTGCGCTATCAGGGAGCTTGCGGAACTTGTCCGTCATCCGTTGGCGGAACCTTAGATGCCATCCAAGGCATACTTCGCGATCAGTTTGATCCCGAGCTGATTGTCATTCCGGTCTAAGACTCGATACCGATCAGCGTTCGAGAGAATCTCGATGTGGTATACGGGGTCGACGTGTTTCACCGTTTGGCTCTTCCAGTAGGGAATCGCGCTTTGGTGAAATGGGCGGCAGCTCAAACTGCGAAAGCTGACCGACGGCTTGGCCGTTGATGTTGCGATACACATGTAAGACCAGCGGGGTGCTCTCAGGTCTTAGGGCCACGCCATCGGCGTCCAAATCCCACTCCACTTCAATGCGCAATGGCCAACTTTGACCGGCTTGAAGCGCGGGAATGCGTCCTGTGTGTTGTTCGACATGGGCGAGCCGAACACCTTGAGGAAGAATCCACGCATACTCCTGCTCAGGTGTACCCTTTTTCGGAATGACTCGCGTTTCGGCGACAAAGCGCTGGATGTTGGCGTTCCGATCCTGCGTTGTTCCTTGTGGAAACGTGTGCGATCGACTCTGCGATTGAACCGGTGCCGTTTCCACCTGGACCAAGTGAAGAGGTGGTGAGTGCTTTTCAGTCCGCTCCTGCGACTCTGCGGGTAGGATCTTGCGGTTACGGTAGTCTATCCTCTCGGAGTCTTCCGAGTTCGCTGAAATCCACCAAGCTATGGCATAGCTCAAGATACACATTCCCGCGAGAATCAGAAGTGAGCGATTGGAACGCAGAGCTTGTTTCACTTTGTCGGACATTGTCGCTCACCATTGATTTTGAGTTGATAGAGCATCGAGGCTTGCAATTCGGGCTTCACGCGAATTGGCATACGACGCACATCAAGACGGAGTTGTAACAGATAAGTTCCGGCGGGGATTGAGGCATTGAGGTGGCGGAGTTTGCGATCCAAACCTGGGGTCTCGGCATCGGAAAGCAAGCAGGATGAATTTGTGTCGCAACTTTGGGCTTCGGTGTGAGATGTCGCCATGAGAAATCGATCGACGCCCATTCTGTGGGTGGGCGACCAAAGATAGAGTTGCGCATCGATCAGCGGTTCATGCGCATAGTGAAGTTCGACTTGTACGCGGCCACCGGGGTGATGGATTTGGAAGAAGTCGTTGTTCATCGACCAATCGAGACTCGACCAGTCGCCCCAGTCCCAAGGCATGCGCCGCGGGTACATTGGTGTCGTGGAGCAATGTGGACTTTGCTGGAGCAGTGTCGCGTATTCGCCCTCACCATGAAGTAGTACTTCTCGACTCAAATGCGTAGCCCAGTCCGCAGAGCCGGCTCTTGAGTCATGTCGTTTTATAAAACTCGCAAAGGTTGGGAAGGCCTCTCGTTGGTGTTGCGGCAGATGTCGCGATTGAAAACTGAGCCAGATTTCACCGAAGCCAGATTGTTTAAATGCTGAGTGGAGAAAGCGAGTCACAGCGAATTCTCTGAAAATTCCCTCTCCTTTTGCCTCCGGATCAGGAAGATCTCGCTCGGGATGATCAAAGGATTCGTGAATCAGAACGCCCGCACAAAGCGAGCTGCACTCGGGTGTGCCGTAAGAGTCGCGATAATCGCTGCGGCCGGTGATCGCCGCTTGGAGAAAGTTGGCAAAGCCTTCGCTCCAAGCCAAGCGAGGATCGATGAGAGAATCACCATCGTGGGCGCCCCCCGGAGAGGCGCTGTGGCCAAAGAAGTCTTCGAGAAAGTGTGCGTACTCGTGCAAGACGACGGCATCATCGAAGTGATCCATGTCGCTGGAGATCGTGTTGCCTCGCAATCCGCCGGAAATGTAGATCGAGGCCGAGCCGCGAACGTAGTAACTGGCTGAACTTGTGGACTGTGGGGATTCATTGGGACTGCGGCCGGGTCGCCAATAGATTTGTGCGCGTGGAGCACGATCGAAGGGTTGGCAGACGGGCCAACTCGGATCGCAGCTTTGAGCTTCGAGTGGTCCATGCAGGTGATTCTGAAGCCGAGTTTCCCGACGCAAGAAATCTTGAGCACGAAGCGTGAGCTCCAGCATGTGAAACGCTCCACCGAGCAAATCGCCGCGAACCTTGGCGCGAAGGCGCAGCGGACCTGTGGCTTGTGAAGCATCGGCGATCAATGCGTAAGTTCGATTGCTTTCCGGAGCGTCGAGAATCGAGGTGGAGTTTCTGTGGTGATGAGCGCGGGCTCGAACCTCAAGCCGCCAGGCTTGGGCGTCTAACGGAATTTCGAGAGCAAAGCCGCCAACTTCATCTGTGGTGCCGCATTGAAGAGTTTGTCCGTTGGCTCCGACGACCGCGATCTCGGCCAGGCGGATGGGGCGAGGATCGGGATTGCGGATGGGCGGCGCCACTCCGCTGTGGTGGATCAATCTCCAGTCTTCACCGATGGGTGGTGCGCTGAAGATGTGGGATCCGGCTTTGTAGACGTCCCAGTTCGATGGAAATTGAGTCGCCAATGCGGCGAGTGCATCGATTGGCTTTTGCCAACCTTCGGTTGGCGCTGGCACTCGCAGCCGCAGCGAATCTCCGCTTTCGGATTGAAAATCCAATGCAACACTTAGGTGAGGGTGCCAGTCAGACGACGGAGTCCAGCGAAATGCGGAGTCCGTGGGCAGGCCATTGCCGTCGCTGCGAAGTTCGTAGTGGGCCTCGCCTTGAAGAATGCGCGATGGCCCTTGGATCGGCACTGTGGTCGCGCAATAGGCGACTTCGGCCTTGGATGAAAATTGCGACTCGGAATCAAAGTGACGTGGGGCCTCGCAAGCTGTCATGGAAATGAAAGCCATCCCGAGCAGAATTTGAGTGAGGATTTGGCCCGCGCGAGTCGTCCTTGGCATGCCTCTGCTTATCGGCCGTTAGCAGGGGAAGATTGACCCGCGCTTGTGTTTGTCGTCTCCTCAAGACGTGGGGAGGACTTTGTGCTGAAGGGTTTCAACACCGACTTACGACTTCAGGGTGCGCACTACCATGTCCAGACTGAAGACTGGGGGTTTCAAAATCCTTGGATTGTGAGTCGAGTCTTTCGCAATGGTGCGGTTGTGGACTCGCAGCGAACGCCCTATTCGGAAGTGTTGCGTGCCAAGAACGCGTTTTTACTGATGCGCGATCGTGCCGCACTGGCTGAAGTCCTGCGCCAAGCCATGCAGGACCAGCACCAAAGTATCGTTGATAAACTCAGTCAACAGAGTCCAACGCCCAACTGATTTCTCAAATCGCACATTGACCTGAGTCCAAGCGGTCTGGGCTGAGTCCATCGGCTCGAGTTGGCGCGTTCATTTGCGGAGCGAGAACTGGACCTGTGACTCGGACCCATCCGCTCTCGTATCGACTATGCTGAGAGAGCTGGTTGAAGGCATTCGCCAGGCGAAGAGTGGCTCGAGTCCAAGACAAGCAAATCTCTGTCGAACTTGAGAGCGCTGAGTGGCTTTGTTTGGCGTCGTTTCCAGGAAGGAATGGGCGATCGATGATTTCATTCTCTCATGTGTACAAGACTTATGCGGGATCGCGCGGACAAGAGATTCACGCGCTTCGCGATCTGAACGTTGAAATCGCACGAGGGGAATTTGTGTTTTTGACCGGACCGAGTGGCGCCGGCAAGACCACTTTTTTCCGCCTGTTGTCGGCTTATGATCGGGCGACTTCGGGTCAAGCGACGGTCGCAGGAATTCGACTCAACGATTTGTCCGGCAATGACTTGGCCTATTACCGAAGAAAACTGGGCGTCGTCTTCCAAGATTTTCGCTTACTGAAACACAAGACCGTTCTCGAGAATGTGACCTTGCCCTTGATCATTCGTGGCGAATCTCCGAATGCGCAGCGCGAGCGGGCCATGCAGGTTCTGCAGGACGTTGGACTTCATCACAAAGCGAATGAGTGGCCTGAGCAACTCTCAGGTGGCGAACAACAGCGAGTCGCGATTGCTCGTGCTCTCATTCATCGGCCGGGCTTGATCATCGCGGACGAACCGACCGGCAACTTAGATCCAGAACTATCGGAAGAAATCATGGATCTTTTCGAACAAGCCAATGCGCAAGGAACCACTGTCGTGGTGGCGACTCATGATCACGAGTTGGTTCGACGGCGGAATAAACGAACACTGCGCCTGTTGGCGGGACAGATCTCAGACGCGGAGTTAGCAGCGAAAGGGGGCATGGAATGGGCCCATCGTTGATTTCCCGACTCCAAGCTGTCATGGGAGGCGATCTGGCTCATGCCTGGGCGTCGGCCCGTCGTCAGTGGGGAACGCAGCTGGCGACCTTCACTGTTCTTTCGGCGACTTTTGCCATTGTGGTGTTTGCATCGGTTTGGGCGATGAACCTTCAGAGACTTGTCTCGCATTGGGGTGAAAGCGTGCAGGTGGCGGCTTATCTGCACGATGAATTGGGCGAACTCGACATCAAGAAACTTCAGGAAGAGTTGCTCAAAGACCCGCGCATTCAAAGCGTGCAACTTGTGACGAAGAAGATGGCTGTTGAAAATTTCAGAGGGCAGATGGCGTCGTATGCGCCGGACCTGCTCGATGACGAACAATTCTCAACTCCATTTCCGGCGTCATTGAAGCTGCGTTTGCACGATCAGATTGCGGCCCAAGACCGAGTCAAAGTCGTCGAAGAACTCGCGGCGGACCTCCGACAAATGCGGGGGGTCGAAGATGTGTCATATGGCCAAAGTTGGATCAAGTCCTACGCGTCTTCGGTGGATCTGCTGGTTGGCATCGGACTCTTCCTCGGGATGGTGCTTTTGGCTGGAAGCTTGCTCGTGATCGGAAACGCCATTCGTGCGGGCTTAGCGGCACGTCGAGAAGAGATCGAAATCATGGAATTGATTGGCGCGACTCTCGACAATCTTCGTCGGCCCTATCTGGTCGAGGGTGCCGCGATCGCATTTGCCGCGATTGTCGCGGCTTTGCTCGTTAATGCCTTCGTGTTTGATGGACTACTCAAGAAGATGAAGGCTCAGCTGGCCTTCTCGCACATCGCCACGGAACTGCGATTTTTGACGACTGCGGAAGTCTTGGTGGCGGTGGTTCTCGCCGTGGTTGTGGGCTGCATCGGATCCTGGCTTGCGATTCGCCAGATGAATGATGGCTGGGCGGCCGCCCGAAGGGCTGGAGGCCAACTGTGACATGGATCGCTGGGCGTGAACGCCACGGATTCAAGCGCATCAGCGCGCGACCGACGCGGCATGGGCTTCAGTTCCTAAGCTTTGCGCTGACGCTGACTTTGATGCTGGCGCTCGGCGCGGTGTCGTCCGCCACCGCGGACTCGCCCGACGAAAACGACGGTGAGCTGTTACAGAGTCTGCAAGTTCTTAAGAAGACGCGCGCTGAACTGACGATCCAAGAACAAGAGAGACGTCGAATTCTCGGAGCGTTGTATGCGATTAACCAGAGAATGAAGAAGATCAGTGATGAGAAGGGCGCTTTGACCAATGAACTGATCGAGGCTCAGGATGCGGTCAAGTCGGTCGCTCAAGCCATTGCGCAAATCGAAGCGAGTCTTGAGAAGCAAAGATCCTATCTTCGTCGTCGTTTACGCGCAATGTACATGCTGAGCCAAGAGGGCGCACAAGGCGTGCTGTTCGCGCAGAGACAAGCCTTTGAGTTTGATGCTGTCTTGAGGAATCTACGCATCGTCGCCGATGCAGATCATCGCGCCATTCAAAACTATCAAAAGAACTTGCAGCAATTGGCAAAAAGCCGAACTCGCCTCAAATCACAAGTCGCCCGCCTTCTCAAAATTGAAAAGCGAATCGAGTCGCAAGAAAAGCTCTTAGCGGCGGAGCATTTGGCGAAGTCGAAACTTGCTGAGGATCTTGATCGCGCAGCGGCCGAGCGACGCCAGCAAGTGGTCAATCTTCGAAAGCGCGGCGAAAAAATCCAGGCCGCCGCCTTGGAAAGTGCTGAGGTTGATTTGACCGAACTACTCAGAAAGTCGCTGTTTGAGCGCAAAGGCCAACTGAGTGCGCCGATCCAGCACGGCAAGCTTTTGCGAGGTTTTGGATTGTGGGTGGATCCTCAGTTCAAGTTCAGATTGAGCCATAAGGGTTGGTTGATCGAGTCCGACCGAGCCCAGGATGTGCGTAGCTTAGAGGCCGGAGTCGTGGCTTTTCAGGGAAATTTGGGCGGCATCGGTCCCACCATCGTGATCGATCATGGCGATAACTATTATTCGGTGTACTCAGGATTACAGCAGACCTCAGTTCGAACTCAGGATCGAGTTTCAGAAGGCACGAGTTTGGGACGTGTCGCAGCGGCGTCCGAGCTTTACTTTGAGATCCGACACTTCGCCGAGCCCGAAAATCCCATGAGTTGGATCAGTCATCGACATCCACTTTTGGCTAAACTCACTGGCCCAAAGTCGGATTCCAGTCTTTCCGTGGACCGACGCCCACAAACTGAGGACATTAAAAGAGGACCAGCGAGCGCAAGTGCTGATCTGGTCCAAGCACAGAAACAAGGGACTGCAACATGGTGAAGAAGTCAGAATTGAAGCCCGTACTTTCAGTTATGTTCGTCATGAGCGTTGGACTCTCGGGCTTTCTGCTGGGTGCGATGTCCTCCAACGTGGTGTTGGCCCAAACTAAAGAGCGATACGCGGATTTGCAGCTGTTCACCAAGGTTCTGAACCTCGTGCAGCAGTATTACGTTGAAGAAGTGGACGTCAAAAAGCTTGTCTACGGTGGCGTTAAGGGACTCCTGCAGGAGCTGGATCCGCACACCAACTTTTTGCCACCCGAGGTCTATCGAGAGTTCGAGAATGAAACCAGCGGCGAGTTCGGCGGACTGGGAGTTGAGATTACGATTCAGAATGATGTGCTCACAATCATCTCTCCGATCGAAGATACACCGGCATGGAATGCCGGAATCAAGGCTGGGGACAAGCTTGTGGAGATCAACGGCGAGTCGACAAAGGGGCTGAGCCTTGCTGAAGCGGCGCAACGCATGCGCGGCAAGCGTGGCACGAAAGTGAGAATGGGTATTTTTCGCGAGGGCTTTGATAAACCGCGTGAGTTCGTGATTGAGCGCGGAACCGTCAAGCTCAAGTCGGTGAAGCTCACGGATCTCGACGATGGTTACGCTTACGTGCGTTTGACTTCGTTCATTGAGAACTCGGCCAGCGACTTTGAAAAGATCATCAAGGGGCTTGAGGCCAAGTACTCGGGAGATTTGAAGGGACTCATTCTCGACTTGCGCCGCAATCCGGGTGGTCTGTTGGATCAAGCGGTGAAGATCAGTGATTTGTTTTTGGAAGAAGGAGTCATCGTCAGCACGATTGGCCGAAATAAAAAGGACAAAGAAGTCGTTTACGCCAAGAAGGCCGGCACGATGAAGGACTTTCCGGTTGTGGTATTGGTCAACGAGTTCTCCGCATCGGCCAGCGAAATTCTCGCGGGTGCGCTTCAGGATCATAAGCGCGGCTTGGTGATGGGACAGCCGACCTTTGGCAAGGGTAGCGTGCAGAGCGTGGTGAAACTTGGCGACGGAAGCGGTTTGAAGCTCACCGTTGCGCGATACTTCACGCCCTCGGGTCGCGCGATTCAAGCCGAAGGCATTCGACCAGATGTCATCGTCGAAGAAGTGGACCCCGAGGCGTTCCAGAAGGCTGTGATTCGACGACAGGTGAAAAAGGAACAAGATTTGGGCGGACACTTGTTGGGCGAAAGAGAGCAAGCCGAGAAAAAGTCAGGCGGGACCTCTTCCGGACAAAGCTTTTGGTTCACTCAAGAAGTTGGCAAAGAGAAGAAGTCGCCACGCGATAAACTGCTGGGTGAAGACTTCCAAGTTCTGCAGGCCTACAACTATCTCAAGGCTTGGAAAGTCATGAGAAACTTTGGGCCATCAACATCAGGAACTGCTCCGCAATCCAGTGAGCCTAAGACTGTTCAATAAGGCCGAGATCAAAAGCGGGGCGGTGACGAGAATGGGCACCGCCCGCCCAGGCCTGTCCATGGCCCTCGCGATTCGTGTTCGCCGCCGCATTCTGAATTCACGAAAACATTGATCAATTTCTTCTATCAGCGGTGCTGAGCTGGCGGTCTGCGCTTTGCTCCCATCTTGCGACCTTGAGGACTCGTCACTCGAAAAGGCATCGATTTTGGCCGTGGCTTCTGGGCTGCGATTAGGCGGCCGCGCGGTTTTGGATCGATCGTCATTTTGTGCGTTGGCTGTGGAGGGTGAGATGAAGGAAGTTCGGCAATCAACTTCGGCTTTGGCTTCGAAATCCGTATTGCTGAGTCTTGAAGGCTCGGAGCGACTTCGTAAAGATTCAGGCACAAGTCTGGACCCGCGCTCGCCGCTCAATGCCGTACAAATGCCAACGAAGTCGAGATCCCGACGTGGGCTGCGCCACGCGATCATGAGCCTCATGCTTCTCGCCTCTATGGGAATGGCCGTCGGTCCCACGAATCATGCAATTGCAGAAGACTTGGAACCTCGCCAAGTTCCCAAAACCGGTCCGGTGGACGTGCCGGCGGGCATGCATTTGGTGACGGATCGTGCGGGCTTGCGCTGGTTGCTCCCGGAAGGAATGGAGGCGCCGCCGGAGCGGGATGTTGAGATCCGATATTTCCGCACGCGGGTTCAGCCTCGGGAAAAGGGCCGCATCCGTGGACATGTTGTATTGGATGGGCCACTCAGTGCTCAAGACACCGTGGTGACGAGCGAACTGAACGATCGACAAAATTTGATGTCGCGACTCCCGCGGCAATTCGCTGAAGTGATGCGACTCGAAAAGGTCGCGAATCTGCATGCACAGACTTCCAACGATCTTCGAAGTCTTGGAGTTTTCGCGCCAGGGGAATTCACAACCTTCCGCTTGCCCTACATTCCGATCCCCGAAGCGCAAATGGAATTCGCCCATGTTTCGGATTATGCGACTCGCGACACACAGAATTTGGTTCGGTTCGAGCACAACGGGCGTCAGTATGTTCGCTTCTTCATTCACCCAAATCACGTCAATGCCTACGCGGATCTCATTCAACGTCACGGTATCGTCTATCACTATCACGCGATGACAACTTCAAGTCCGCGATCCTTGATCGTGATGGAGCCGGGCAATTCTGAGAAAGTGCATTGGGTGAAGGTGTCGATTCACCGAGAAATCGACGGTTCGGTGCGGATCAACACCGACAAGAAAGCTCGTCGCGCCATCATCATGAGCGAAGCCATTCAAGCGGTTCCGCAAGATGTGATGCGTGGCTATGGCGTGCAGTTCATGCTCGAGCCCGCTGCGTTCCAACCGCCGGGCAAACTCGCATCCACCATTCATCGTGAAGTGGCGCCCGACTTGTTGAATCCCGCACGCAACACGCGATGGATTCCCGCCTTCATTCTTCAAAACACTGGCGAGAACGCCGTACCCGACTTGAACATTCGCGACATGTCTCGGCTCGCAGGCGAACGTCCGATGGACTTCGTGCGAGAGCGAATCATTCGCCCGCTGCTGAGAAGCTATCTGGCGATGGGAATTATGGAAGGTCTGCCGGGCGAGTTGCACACACAGAACTTCTATTATCAGCTGCGCAAGTCGGGAGACGGCTGGTTGCCGACAGGTCAAGTGATGTTCAAAGATAACGACGGCTTCCGATTCGATACGGAGATGGCGATTCGCCAGGGCCGTCCGCTTCGAAACTTCGCGCACTTTCCGGAACCCTTTGTTTGGGGCAAGTTCTCCAACGCGATCGGCACGGGTGCTGAGGGAGTTCCATTCCTGGGTAGCTGGTACTACAAGCTCATTCGCAACGTGAATGGCTTTGAAACGCTCTCCGCCTACTTGCTGCGCGCTGTGAATGAAATTGATCCGCGCGCGAATCTGGACAAAGACGGCATTCAGCGACTCTTCGATACGGTCGCCAATGAAGAAGCCTTGAAGCTGACCGGGCTTTCGACGCCTGCGGAACAAATGGGCTTCGGCAAAGACAAAGGCTTGAACTATGTCTTGAATCGCTGGCGCGCTTACTTGGCGAACACCAATGTTCCCGAGGTCACGGGCCGCTTGGCGGAAGCCCAAGACTTCTTGGCCCGCGAGTTCACACGACTTCGCGAAGCTGGCCGCGTTTCGCCGATGCGCCGAACGCTTTCACAAAACACCGTCTACATTCCGTATAAAATGTCGGACGGCCAGCTCGTCATCGAAGCTCGCACCACGCGAACCTCGGCGGCGAATCCAGATCCAGTGATCGGCTTTGCGCTTCTTGAGCCACCCGGAGAAAACGCACAGGTTCGCCGCTCCTATGAGCGAATCACTCCTGTGGCGGTTCGTCCGAATCACCCTGGCAGCGTCGAAGAATCACAAGCGCGCGCTCGCGGAGCGGCGCCGACAACGGCGCAACTTCGAGCGGTGCCTGCGGCTCGTCGCTGCGAATTGATCTTCACTCCGGCGGCAGGACAATGAGGCAGCGAATTTCGCGCCGAGGCTTCCTGAGCAAGGCGCACCAATCCAGTTGGCTTTTGCTCTTCGGTTCGGCGACGATCGCGAACCGCAGCTGGGCCGCGATCTGTGAAGACGTGTTCCGCGGCGTCCGTGTCGCAGTGGCCTCGGCCGCGCCGGCGCATTCACCTTTGCGATTGCAGGTGGCCCAGTCGCTGGTCGACATGGGATTAGCGCAACAGGCTTATGTCGTACGTTGGCGATCGTTGGATCCCAACGCGCGAGGTCCATTTCCGGAGCGCGGCGAGTTTTTGGTGAGCGGAGTTCCCAAGGACAAAATCGAAACATGGATGGAGAAAGTCGGCGAGAACTCCGTGGGCCTGGTGATCAGCGCGCTGCCCGAGCGAAATCCGGGTACGGCTTCATTGCGTGTTGGAAATCTCTACTTCACCTTCAGCGACATTCAAGCGGCGCGAGTTTCGGATGACGGGAGTTTCATTTCGAAAGTTCAGCAAGCGACCTGGGGTTATTCCGAACTGACCTTGCCCATCACCAAGGCCGAGCAACAGCATATTCTTGATTTCATTCGAGCGCGCCAAGAGGGACGTATTCTCGCGCGTCGCGATCTTCGCGGCGGGCCGCAGGCGGGACAACCCATTCGACCCAGCTTTGATTCCGAAGCCTTCACACTTCGAAAGGAAAGTTGCGCGGCGGCTTGCACGAGTTGGTTTGATCCGAAGTGGCTCGCGCACTATGAGGGCGCTGAGCCCTTGCGCGCCATCGCCGAACGACTGGACTTGAAGCCGACCTACATCGCCAAGCAAATGCTTTGGGGACATGTGCGTCAGCCGGGGCCTATCGGGCTTACGCTGTTTGGTATTGATCGCGATCCTGGCCAAGTGCGAATTCCAGGGCGAAGCGCGGGTCCGCAACTGATGACGGATTTTCAACGTCAAAACGAGTGGTTCAAAGTTCGCGGCATGCCGGCGCACGGTTACATCCCCGATCCGGTGCGCGGTCGAACAGGAACCATTCAATCCGAACGAATTCCATTGAACGAGTATTTATCAGGTCGAGGTGAATTATGATTTGGCAATACTGGCGTCAAAACTTCGCACCCGTGGCACTTGGCGTTTCGCTATTGAGCGGACTGCTCATCGCCTCAACAAGCGAAGCGACTTCGCGACAGTGTGGGGCCTTGTTCCGCGGCGAAGCTTTCACTGCAGAGAACACGACGGCGATTGAAGGCGTCGAAGGTCGGGTGCGCATGGCCCGCGCCTTGGTCCGTAGCGGTCTTGAGGACTTCGCGTACATCGCCAAGTGGCGACTCAAGCGCGATGCCGACGCTGGTCCCTATCCGCGTCAAGGCGAGTTCCTCTCGGTCGGTGTTCCACGCGACAAATTCGCGGCTTGGAAGCGCGAAATCGGCGAAAAGACCATCGGCATTGGTTTCGATGGGACGCCCGCTGATCCCGGCAGCGCCAGCTTGCGCGTGGGCAATCAGTACTACTCGTTTTCCGCCATCCAACAAGGCCGTGGGCCTTCGCCTGTTTCCGTCAGTCAGCGCGTCGAAGCGACCTTCTATGTAACGCCGGCCGAGATGCGCGCCGTTGTCGAGTTTTTGGAAGCTCGAGGCCGCGGTGAAATTGTGGCCGCTCGAGACATCCGCGGTGGACCACGTGCCGGCGAACCGATTCGACCATCGTTTGACTACAACTCCGCAAACCTCGTCCAAGAGTCTTGCGCAGGAGCATGCACGAGCTTCGCAAGCCCGCTGTGGTTGCAGCACTACGCCGGCGCGCGAATTCTTGAGAATCTGCGCGAGCGCTTGGTGCTCTACTCGCAGCAAGCCGCGCGCGGTACTGTTTGGCGACACGCTCGCGTGCCGAACCTGATGGCGATCACGCAGTTCGACGTCGCAGCCAATACTAATTTTATCGAGACGAATCGTTGGGGAACACTGCGAAGCATTCCGGTGTACTCGCACATTCCGGATCCGCCGACGGGTTCGAGCTCGGCCTTGACGGCACGTCGAATTCCGCTGGCTGACTATCTCCAGTCTCAGCGTTGATTCAAAGTCGAGTCGTTGCGAAGCGAAGCTCTGGGGCAACTAACCGAGCAGTTCGCGCAGACGCAGTTGAGACGCCGCCTCTCGCAAGACAGGCGGCGTTTCACTTTTAAGTTCCGGCGCCTGTCGCAAGCTTGCCAGCGCGGCGTCGCGATCGAAACTGCGATGGAAGGCCTCGAGAAGTTGATCGACTGAAATCTTCAGCTCATCCAAAGTCACGCCCTGGGTTCGCTTCTCGAGACGAGAGCCATCGTCCTGAACCACGAGTGCCGTGTGAAACACACGCACAGCTGCGCCGACGTCGGGTCGGCGCCAAATTCGAATTTCGCGTTGGATGGGCTCAGCCGACAACAGGTCGATCGCTCGCACGAGCACTTGGTATCCGCCATCGGCATCGTCGATGGCACAGGCCCAATGATATGCGGGCTCCACCTCGCGCAGCTCTCCGCGCGCGATCAAGGGATCGCGGTGTCCATCAGCTTCGGCGAACTTCCAGCGCCAACCGACGTTCTCGTGGAGGTTGCGTGGCGGATTCAATCGACATTTGCCGTTGTAGATAGCTTCCGGTTCATGCGGTGCCGAGGCCAAAGCCTCCAAAACTTCGCGGCGCGAGCAGTTGCACGGATAGATGCGGCCTTCCGCGAAAGCTTGCTGCAAACTTTGTCGATGAACATGAAGCCGTTCGCGTTGCCATACGATCTGATCCGCCACCAATCCCAACTTGTGCAGATCAGATTGCTGCATGCTCCAGAAATGCGATTTGGATCGCAGGGGATCGAGATCTTCGACACGAACAATCCAGGCTTGGCCTAGGCCGCGCGCCAATTGTTCGGAAATCCAAGCTGTGCGCAAATTGCCGACGTGGAATCGGCCGGTCGGCGAAGGTGCAAAGCGAACTCCACTTTGAATTCCAATCGCCGACATGGATGACCCGACTCAGGGGGCCGGAGGCTGGGGAAGGCGTTGTCGAATGGCAGCGTTCAAATTCGGAAAGCGATCCAAGAACAAGTAGCCCGGCGGTGGACTGAATGCCGAGTCCATTTGTCGCGCTTCGGTCAGAGAAATTTTCTGCTGAAACGGCGTCATGCTCACAAGCTTGGTCGCGAAGCCAACGGGTCGGTCACCGTAGTAGCCCAACAGCGCGTCCGCCGAAGTGCCGCTCTCGGTCCATGTTGTTCGCACGATCTCCGAAGGTGGACCACCCACGGTGTGGCTAATCTCCGCGATGCCGAACAACTCGCGCGTCGTCGTGTTGTAAAACACGATGTGAGAAACCGGATCCGCCGGATGACTCTTGCGGTATTCCCAAGTTTTCGAGCCCGAGACCAACCAGTCGATGATCACTTGCGGCACGCTGAGCACGATGGCGCAGAACTGTCCATCGGCGCGTCCAGGGATCGTTTGCAAGGCGCCGGGCTGAGCGAGTGTGATCGGTCCTTGCGTTTCGCAAACACCCGACATCGTCTTGGGATCCGAATTGTTCTGGCGAGGCCCCGAGGGCTCGTTCGGATTGCGACTCTCTTTCAAGGGCGCGCAGGCGACGGCGCCGACAAGGCTGATCGCCGACAAAAGCCCAAGCGATAAACTCAAATGCGATCGCGAAGATTTGCTGTTCATACTTTGGCCCCCTCTGCCATCGCCATGAATGTCGAAACTAACTCGGCAAAACCTCAGTTCGCGTCGGACTCTTTCTCGAGCTCCTCGCGCGAAACCTCTTCAAGATCCGCAACCGAAGTCAGCCAGTCCATAACGCGCTCTTCGGTCAGCTGATAGCGCAAGCGCGAGCGGCGATCTTCCTGATTGTAGAATTCCATCACGCGCGGCAACTCGATGCCAGTTTGCTGAGCGTACTCTTCGAGTTTCGCGTCCAAATCTTTTTCTGTCGCCTTCAGGTTTTTTTCCATCGCGACGCGGTCGATGAGAAAGCTCGAGCGAATCATGTACGAAGCCGTCTCGTTGAAGTCCGAGTCCCACTTGCTTTTGTAGTCTTCGAATTGCTCTTGGCTCATGCCTTGTTGAGACATGCGATTCTTCAGATCTTCGATGAGCGCTTGCTTCTGCTCATTGAGCAGAGACTTGGGCACTTCGACGGGATTGGCATCGACCAAGGCGCGAACAAGTCGGTTCTTGAGATCGTCTTTGATGCGCTTTTGCTCGCGCTTTTCGTAGTCCTCAGTGATGGCCTTTTTGAGATCTTCCAGAGTTTCGTATTTGCCGCCCAAGGACTTGGCGAACTCGTCGTTCAACTCCGGCAAGTCCTTCTTCAGCAGCTTTTTGAGCGTGACTTTGAAGGTGACGGGTTTTCCTGACAACTCAGCGGCGTGATAGCCGTCAGGGAACTGCAACTTGATTTCCGAAGTCACACCGACCGTCATGCCGATGATGCCTTCTTCAAAACCCGGGATGAAGCTGTTGGAGCCCAACTCGAGCTGGTGATCTTCGGCGGCGCCATTGGGCAATTCGCCTTCCAACAAGTAACCCTTGAAGTCGATGACGGCGATGTCGCCCTTCTGAGCTGGGCGCTCGATCAAAAGCGGTGCCGTGCTGGCGCGACCTTGGCGAATGTCCTCCAGAGTCGATTCGACAAAGCCCGGCTTCATTTCAAATCGCTCGCGCTTCACTTTGAGTTTTTCCAACTTTTTGAGCTGCACCTCGGGGCGCACTTCGAATTCGGCAGTGAACTCGAAATCCTTGTTCTCATCGAGCGCGTCGAATTCGATGGTGGGGAAGCTGATCGGTTCCAGCGAGTGTTCGCGAAGGGCCGAGGCGTAGAATTTCTGAACGAGGTCATTGACCACGTCTTGCTTCACGCGGTCGCCGTACATCGACTTGACGGCTTTCATCGGCGCTTTGCCCTTGCGGAAGCCCTTGATGGCGACGTGCTTTTGGATCGACTGGAAGGCGGATTCAAAGGCTTTTGAAACTTCATCGGCCGGAATCTGAATGTTGAGTTTGCGTTCGAGATTCGAGACTTTCTCCAAAGTGGCTTTCATGGACATCCCCAGTCGTATGAGTTCGCGGGTCGAGTCGGCTTTTCTTGAAGTTCGCATGCAATGTCGAACGGCTGACCCTGCTGGCCAACTTGTCCTCGGGCGGCAAACCCTCGGGGCAAGGACATGAGCTGAACTCATGCGCGGGGTGAAAAACTGACTGAACCAGAAGCTCCGAAGTGATAGGAAAAAGAGACGAATTAAGCAAGGAATCCGGCGGGGAATCGACAATCGGGCCCGGCCATGAGTCCGCGATGTGGCATCTGGAGCTTTTAGAGCGCCCTCAAGGCTGGGGCGAGCGCCTTGAAGCTCATCAGTTTGGAGAAATTTTCTTGGCGAAGTCTTCGGGAAATTCGGAACAGTTCGCGCCGTCCTCGACGTCCTTTGCAGGGCGTGCCGCCGAATTTTTGGGATCGCATCAGCCCAAGGACTTTCTCGATCGTCCTTACGTTCTCGTTTCAGGTAAAGGTGGCGTCGGTAAGTCCTTTGTGGCGGCGGCGTTGGCCGCCCTACAATCGGACTTGGGTCGTTCACCACTCTTGGTGGAAACCGGAGATCGCTCCTATTTTCAGGAGCTTATGGGTCTGACTGAGGTCCATCAGCAAGCGCAGCCCACGCCCCTCGGCTTTGATTTGGTGTGTTGGTCCGGCGAAGGTTGTTTGCGTGAGTATGTGCTGCATTTACTGAAGCTCGAAAAAATCTATCGAATGTTCTTCGAGAATCGGGTGATGCGGGCCTTGGTCAACGTGGCACCTGGCCTCAATGAAATCGCCATTCTCGGCAAGCTCACCTCCGGACTGCGGCGCGTTGGACCGCGCATGGCGCATCAACGCATGATCGTCGATCTGCCAGCAACGGGTCATGCGCTGGCCATGTTGCGCGCTCCGCTCGGCTTGCTCGAGGCTGTGCAAGTCGGGCCGATGGCATCCAACTCGCGCGATGTGCACGCTTTGCTTTGTGAGCCGCGCGCGACGGCAATGATCGTCGTCACTTTGCTGGAAGAATTACCTGTGACGGAAACCTTGGAGTTCGTGGCCGCTCTTAAGCGCGAGTTCGCGATGCCGATCTTCATCGTCGTCAATCGCACGCAAGCCGCGCCGGCGCCACAAGCTGAGTTGCAAAAGTTGTTGGTGGCGGAACTCACGATGGAAATGCCGGTCAAGCCTTCGGCCCAAGACGCAACAGCCAACGCGATTCAATCCGATGTGCGCGAGTTCATTCGTGGCTTGATCGCTCGCGATCAAAGCGAAGCGCAAGCGCGCCAAGCTCTGCATGAAGGCTTGCGCCAATTAGGAATGTCACCCGAGACTTGCATCGCCGAGATCCCGCGCTATTGGGCGGAGTCACCTCTCGACATGATTCGCAGTGCGAAGGAGGAGTTACGGAAAAGCTTGATGACCTCCTCATGAATCGTCGCGTGTTGGTGGCGGTGGGAAGCGGTGGCGTCGGCAAGACGACCATGGCCGCTGCTTTGGGCGTGCGGGCTCGGCAGTTGGGTCGCCGCGCGCTGGTGCTGACCGTGGACCCCGCAAAACGTCTCGCCACGGCGATGGGTTTGGATCTTTCCAACGATGAGGTGCATGTCGTCCGGCGCATCAACAAGTCAGGCGGCGCTTCGGAGTTTGTCGCAAAGGGCGAAGTGTATGCGGCCGTCATCGATTCGAAAAAGACCTTTGATGATTTCGTTCGTCGCTACGCCAAAGACAAAGATTTGATCGAACGACTGATGCGCAATCAGCTTTATCGCCAACTCTCCACGACGCTTGCGGGCTCGCAAGAATTTACGGCGCTTGAGCGGCTGCTCGCGGCCAGCGAGTCAGCCGAGTATGATTTGGTGATTCTCGATACGCCGCCCACGCAACATGCTTTGGATTTCTTGTCGGCGCCGGAGCGCATCCGCTCTTTGTTTCAAGACTCCATCACGAAGTGGTTTATGAATCCGACCGAGAGTAAATCTTGGGTTGGAAGTTTGTTGAGCGGCGAGCTTTTGGCGCGTGGCACGCGTTTGGCGCTGAAGTCTCTTGAGGCGTTGACCGGCGCCAAGTTCATCGAAGAGCTCATCGACTTTTTTGCCTCTGTTCGGTCGATTCAAAGTCAACTTCGCGATCGCAGCGAAGCCGTGCAGAAATTGTTGCTCAGCCGAGATACAGGTTTTGTGTTGGTGACTTCGTTTGACGAGGCCAAGCTCGCCGAAGCTCAACATTTGCAAGCCGAACTGCAAGGCCGCGGATATCGCCTTGAAGTTTGCGTGCTCAACCGAGCCTTTCCAGAAATTTTGCCAGATGCCCTGGATTTCGCGAAGTTCACCGCCGCGTGGGGCGAGGACGCTCAGCTCAAGTCCGCAGCGCAGAAGGTGGCCGCGGCCTATGAGCTGCGTCGCCGCGATCATCAACAGCGCTTTAAGGCACTTTCGAACTTCGCTCAGCGTCTGGATGCGAAAGTCGTGTTGCTTCGCGTGCCTGAGTATCGCCAAGATTTGTATGGCATCGAAGATTTGGAAGCCTTGGCCGAGAGTTTGCCGCAAAGCGCGAAGTCACCTGACCAACGGCCCTCAAATTCAACGCCACACCCTTGAGGAGTGACCGCATGTCGTCGAATTCTGAATCGCCGAATTCTATGTCGAAGACGACGCATCTCAGTCGCCAGCCACTCGAATTGATCGTGGATTTTGGACAGACATGCAGAACGCGTTGGGCAACTGGTCTTTTCGTTTTTTTGATGCTGCTTGTGACCTCGGCGTGTTCGCTGATGCCAGGAAAGTCCGCGACATCTTGGGCGCGCGCGCTGATCGGTTTGGATGATCCGTACACGGCTTCGGCCAAGCTTCCTCGCGAGGCACCGCTGGCGTATCGACAGGCCGTCGCTGAATTGGATCGGGGTGATTTCGCCAAGGCGGCGGATGCGTTGGCGAAGTTTCTCACCGATCAACCGACAACACCCTGGACGCTCGCGGCGATTTTCAACTTGGGTCGGGCGCACGAAGGCATGAAGCAATGGCCCGAGGCCGAGGCGCGCTTTCGAAACGTCGCGGAAATTTCCGCGGATCGCCCGCGCTTGCAGGGTTTGGCGCTCTTGCGAAGGGCCATCGCCCTGGAAGCCTTGGGCGAAGAAGACCTGGTCTTAGCGACACTGAAGGATGCGGAAGCGCGCGCCGCCAAGCTTCCGCGCGAAGTCGCGGAAGCCGAGCTACCGGCGCGACTTGCAGCCGCTTACGCGAGTGCCGGAAACTTCAGTGAAGCTGATCGCTACTTCTCAAAGAGTGAAAAGGCCTTGGCGCGACTGCGCGCGGAGCTAGGGAAAAACGCGCGACCGGAATGGTTGCCGCGGATTTTGTATTCCATGGGTCATCGGCCACAGACGCCGGTGATGTGGAGTCGCTTTGAAGAACATCTGCGTCCGCTCGAACGCTCGCAGATTCATCTGCTGCAAGCCGCGGAGTTTGGCGTTGAACCTTGGGCGAGTCTAGCGGCCGAAGAGTTGATGAGCGCCTATCAGGCTTTACGGCAATCCATCGATGCGCTGCCGGCGCCGGCTTCAGCCGAACTCGTGGTGGGCCTTCGCGAACAGCAAGTGGAGCGCTGGCGTCGCCTGTCGCGACTCAATGACGTGGCCTCGCAATTGCGCTCGTTGATTTTGGTGGATGACTTGGGTGCCGAATCAAAACGCGAGCCGGTGCGGAAGATCGCGCAGTTCATGGATCAGCTCGACGAGTCCATACAAAGTGCCGTGATGCTGGATCAGCCGCCTTTGGAAATGCGAGCGCCGGGTCGGCGGGGAGCGGGTGGTCGCAGCGTTGAGGCGCAGCCGAGTTTTCCGGGTGAGGAGTGAGCGTGAAGGCATCATCGATGAGCGTTTGGGCGAGATTTTGGTTGGGCGTCAGCTCGCCCTTTCGCGGCGTGCGCTGGGTTTTTCAGAAACGTGAGTTGATGTTCTGGGCGCTCGCGCCATTTGCGGTTTCACTCATTGTTTTTGTGCTGGGAATTGGCTGGGCGATCTCGATGTTGAGCGCGCAAGTTCCGGCGTGGGCGACCTGGGGTGCGCTGGCGGTGGGCGCTGCCGATGGCGGATTGATCTGGTGGCTCTTGGCAATTGGCCTGTGGCCGATGGGCTTGGTGGGTTCAGGTTTACTTCTGTATGTCATCGCCAAGCTGATCGCAGCGCCGTTTCTGGCGCTACTGGCAGAGCGCGCCTTGATACACTTTCAAGCCAAAGCAGATCTGCCCTTCGCGTTCGGTCATTGGATGCGCTTGAGCGCACGCATGTTGGCCGTCTCCTTGGTGAAGGCGTTGATCTTTGGCGCCCTCGCCGGAGTTTTGTTTGTGTGCTCTTTCATTCCGGGCTTGAACATTCTCGCCGTGATTGGCTTTGCGATCATCGTCGCTGTGGATCTTTTCGATTACAGTTTCGAGGGCATGGAGTGGGGCTTGGGCGCGCGCTGGCAATTTTTGTTGGCGCACAAATCTCAAGTGCTGGGCCTTGCCTTTTCTTTAGGTGGCCTCATGTTGATCCCCGGTCTGAACATGCTCATCGTCCCCGCGGCCGTCGTCGGCGGCGCTGAAATGTTGGCGCTTTCGGCGAAAGCCTTAAGCCAGAACCCCACGTCCCCTCGAGGTCCACAATGAACATCACGAAGTCTGAGTCCACGATGGGCACTGCAAATTGGTCGGGACGAGTTTCAACTGCGCAAAATGATCTTCTCCATCACGCGATCGTGCGCCATCACGACAAGTTGATGGAGTGGTATCAAAGTCAGCGACACGCGGCGGTCCTACCTTTCTATTCAAGTTTTGACATTCGCGACTCCGGCTTCAAAGTCGCCAACGTCGACGGCAACATTTACCCAGCGGGATTCAACAACATTTGTCCGACGGATCGCGAGTCCGCGCCCGAAGCCGTCCGCTACTACTTGGATCGCCACTATCGCGGTCGCGATGGCGGTCCGGTCCGTCGACTACTTCTCATCACCGAAGAGCACACCAACAATCCCTACTATTGGGAGAATGTGCATCGCTTGGTGGAGATTTTGCGGGCCGCAGATTTGGAAGTGAAGATCGGCATTCCGCGCCTCAAAGAAGGCGTCAAAGAAATGCAATCCGCAAGCGGCTTCATCGTACAGGTGACGCGCGCCGAGTTTGAAGGCGGCGAGATTCGCTGCTGTGGGGTGGACTCGGGATTCTTTCCGGACTTGGTGGTGTCGAATAACGACTTCTCCGAGTTCTACTCCGAATGGGGCGAATCCTTGCAGATGCCGCTGAATCCACCGCGTGAGCTGGGCTGGTGGCAGCGCAAAAAGTCGAACTACTTTCGCCATTACAACCGTCTGGCGACCGAGTTCGCGCACATCATTCAAGTTGATCCGTGGCTACTCACGGTCGAGACGGAGTTGTTTGAGAACTTCGATTTGAGCGACGACAAAAGTCGCGAGTCGCTGGCGCAGCGGACTCAGCAAATGCTGGACAGACTGCGGGTGAAAAACCGCGAGCACGGCGTGCAGGATGATCCGTTTTTATTCGTGAAAAACAACTCCGGCACCTATGGCTTGGGCGTGATGCGCGTGAGTTCCGGTGAAGAAATCCTTCAGCTCAATTACAAGACTCGCAAAAAAATGAAAGCGGCAAAGGGTGGACGCGAAGTCGAAGAGGTGATTCTGCAAGAGGGTATTCCGTCGATTGTGCGCGCCGATGATGTGACGGCCGAGCCGACGATCTACATGGTCGGCTGTCAGCTGATCGGTGGGTTTTTGCGTTCGCACTCGGAAAAAGGTCCGACGGAGTCGTTGAATTCGCCCGGCGCTGTGTACAAGCGCCTTTGCGTTTCGGATTTGAAGATTTCGATTGAAGGTCATCCCTTAGAGAACGTGTACGGCAGTGTCGCGCGATTGGGTGTATTGGCCATCGGCGCGGAGGCCGAAGAGATGCGCGTCGAGTATCGCGGCTACATTCGCGATGCGGCCGGTGGACCGCAAGTCGGTTGCGGCAACTAACTTGCGATCAAAACCTGACGACGAGCGGCTGCATCTGCAGATCCCGCATATCGGAGATGTCGACGATAATTTCGCGGCCGGGTTCATCGCGCTTAAAGAGTCTCACGCCGGTCACGATCCAGTTGCGCGGCCAGAAGTCAGGAAGTCCGCTGACGCGAAACTCAGACTCGGGAAAATCATTGAAGTTCAAATCCATGTCCACCGGGCGCTCTTGAGACAGGCGCTGAAAGGGAATCCAAATCGGCTTGGTCAGCGAAAGATCTTTGCCGCTCTGGCAGCTGGCGATGACTTCGAGAGTGGGCTTCACGCCCGCTTCGGCGACGCCGTCAGCTTCCAGAAGAAGCGCGACGCGATCGTAGTAGTCGCACGCCAGTTGGCGATGACCGTCCATGCTGCGAATGATGAATTGACCCAGCTCCACGCCGACGGCTTCAGCGCCTGGCTCGGTGACCACGCGCGCGGCCGTCAACAAGCGACGCTGCGAGGCCGCCATCAATGCTTCGCCATCCAAGCGCGAGAGGTCCATATCACGACGGACGGCGGCGGGACCACGCGTGGCCTCGCCGAAGCGTTTGAGGTCCGACACATAGACGATGCCGTCCCAGCGCGATCGCGTGAACTGAAAGCCCGCGACCACAGAGGTGATCGCGCAGATCGCCGCCAAGGCTGTCGCCCAGACTTTCAATTCGTTTCGAGAATCGGGCTGCATACGATGCGTCCTCTCTGAGCTTGAGATCACGACGCGAAGTCGGGATCTACCCATATCCACTTATCGGCGTCTTTCGCCCCAAAATGAAGCGATTAAGGACCACGATGGGTTTGAGTCTGCTTATTGAATTGATTCGCTCTGAATATGGCAATCCCGACCTTGGTCGACGTTTGGAGAATCGGGGCGTTCAGGCGGGCGAACGTTGAATCATCCGCGCATGGCGTTTCGCGAAGCGGTAGCAAACGGCGTGCAGGCCATACCCCGACGAAGTCGGCTTGAGCGACTGCGCTGACGGTCCACCGTGATGATGTTGCTCCGAAATGTAGGCGATCTGATGCGGCTCAATCACTTCGTTGCACAAGAGGCAATGTTGATGCTCCTTTCGTTCGTGAAATCCGTAGGGCCGTTCCGACCAATGGGCCTTACGCACTTCCCCGAGGAGGTGTTTCAAAAAAGACTTTTCGATCAACGCGCCGTTGAGATGGATGTGGGTTCTCACTATGACTACATCCCTTCGCTATGATGATTCGATAGGTATTTTGGCAATTTCGATTTTGCGATTTAGGAATCGGGGTCACTTTAGGTGTCCCGAGGTTCACCAGTCCCTTCTCCGTTTTGCGTGAAGAAGACTTTGAGCTTGGCTTTGACCTCACCTTCTTGCCACTTCGCATATCCTGGGTCCCTGGATCGAATGTCAGCATCTGTGACGAAGTGGTCGAGAATATGGCGCAAATCTTCTTCCCCGGGAAGAAAGGGTCCGTGCGGATCTGGCCATTCATTAAGGCGAGAGCGACAATCCGCATGGCCTGACAGAATGTCCGAAGTGAGGCTTCGAATGCGTCGAAGCTTTTCCTTACGCAGGTCTTCGGTGATTTCCGCAGCTATGCCATGTTGGGCGGCAGGTCTTGCAGTTTTGGATCCCAAGATCGCGATCACCCAAACCAAGAGGGGAACAAGGCCAATTATCGCACCCCAAGTTTGAATCGGAAGACCTTGCGTCTGCTGATAGGAACTGAGCTTTACTGAAACATTCCCATAGTAAACGACGCCGATGATGAAGAGAAAAATGGCGACAAAGACATTGTGCCGCATTGAGTTTTTGGCCGTGACTGCGAATGCGAATCTCGTAAACGCGACAAGGCCAATCAAAAGAAAAAGCTGAAAGAGGAATTGGCCCCAGCGGTTCTCTTCACCTGACGATGTGAAGTATTCGCATAGGATCAGCGCTGTTCCGCACAAGACGAACACGACCCAGGCCCACTTAGCGCGGGTCTGTGAGCGCGCGAAGGGAGTCGATTGGCGCTGACTCGAATTCGTCATTTCGTCATCGTGCCAGCGCCAGTTCAATTTTCAAACTTGAAGACTTGACTCTAACTCACTCGTTCATCGCGAACTGGACAAACGTCCGCACCATGACGCCGGAAGCGCCTTTGCGCGGATTGTAGGGCCAGCGATCACCGGTGTGCCAAGCTGTGCCCGCGATATCAAAGTGCGCCCAAGGAATTTCCTTCTCAACGAATTGTTCCAAGAACGCCGCAGCTGTCGCTGAACCTGCGCCCTTACCCGAAGAGATGTTCGAGAGATCCGCGTAAGTGCCCTTCATGTCCTTGGCGTGGAAGTCGGTGAGCGGCATGCGCCACACCCACTCGCCCGTCGCGCCCGCTGCCGTCGCGATCTTGGTGGCGAGCTTATCGTGGCGAGTGAAATATCCCGTGTGCAAATTACCTAGCGCCACCGCCATCGCACCAGTGAGTGTCGCGGCATCCAGAATCACAGCGGGATCCAGTTCGCAGGCGTAGCAAAGCGCATCGTTCAAAATCAGGCGACCCTCGGCATCGGTGTTGTTCACTTCAATGCTCTTACCGTTTCGCGCGATGACGATGTCGCCCGGCTTGTTGGCCGACGGCCCCGGCATGTTCTCTGTCGCGGGCACCAAGCCGACGGCGTTGACCTTCAATTTCAGCTTGGCAATAGCCGCGAGCGTGGCAATCACTGCGGCTCCGCCGCACATATCGTATTTCATCTCTTCCATACCGGCCGATGGCTTGATCGAAATGCCGCCGGAATCGAACGTCAGCCCTTTGCCGACGAACACGATGGGCTTTTTCGAAGAGGCCGCGCCTTTGTATTCCATGACGATGAACTTAGGTTCTTGCGAAGAGCCCAGCGACACCGACAGGAACGATCCCATCTTTTCCTGTTTGATCTTCGCCTTGTCCCAAACGCTGACTTTGAGCTTGGTGCCTTTGGCGACTTTCTGCGCTTGTTCGCCCAACAGCGTGGGCGTCATGCGATTGCCCGGCATGTCGCCGAGAAAGCGCGCGAAGTTCACGGCTTCAGCGATCACTTCACCGGCGTGCAAGCCCTTTTCCAACGACTTGGGTCGTGTGCTCGACACCAGATTGATTTTCTCTACGGCGCTGGATTTGTCGGCGGCTTTGAACTCGGCGAACTGATAGGCCGACATGTGAAGGCCTTCAACCAAAGCTTGCATCCACGCATCGCCTGGAATCGAAGTGTGAGGAACTGTGTCGAGATTCACCGTCGCCGACTTGCACTTCTGCGCTTTGAGTTGGCTCATGATGTGAGCCGCAGCTTGGCGCAAAGTCTCGACTTCGAAGCTTTTCGTTTCGCCGAGGCCAATGACCAAAAGATGTCGAGCGGCGCCCAAGCTTTGCTGGCGGAAGAACAAGCTTTCGCCGGCGCCACCTGAGAAGCTCGACGCTGTGGCCTCGTCCGCACCACCACCCAAAAGTCTCTGCACTTCATTTGAAATTTCCGCGCGCGCGCCGTCGACGACAGCCTTCGCGCTCGGTGAAGATTTCTTGTCGCCTTTGCCAGCCTTTTTACTTTCAACTTTCTTTGTGGCGAAAACGACCAGCACATCGGCTTTCGTTTCCTCGGCGCGACCTTTACTCAGCTCAAGCTTAAGTTCAGGTAAAGATGCATGTTGGGAAGATTCAGATTTTGAAGATCCCTTGGCTTCAGACTTCACGTTCCACTCCTGTCGATGGTCGAAGTTTGCAAAAGTGAAGATTGCAAGATCGACGGTTTCTATTTCGCTAAATCAAAATCCACAGTTCGCAAATCGCATTGTGGGCTGAGTTTCGTTGGGCCTAAATTCCGTCACGATTCCGCCGCGCTCACCGATCGCCGACGTCGCTTGTCGACTTCGCTGTGGAGCGCTCAGCAGTTTAAATCCGCGGCCAGCCAAGAGTCCAACTTCCTGCGACCTCGACCCGACGCAAGATGCCGATAAACCCCTGATCTGCGAACATAAATCTCGTCCTCAGCGAAGCGCGAAGCGAGCTTTGAGACCTCGAAGTACTGCGAGGCCACTCGGGCCAGAAGTGTGGCAGAAGTGACGCTGAAGTGTATAAGAATGCGACGTGCCGAAGTTGGCGAGTTTTGCTGATGCCCGACCGAAGTCGGGAACCGGTTCAAATTCAAGTGCCGGGGGCTATTCCGCCGATGAGAAGAGGCCGGTGCATGGGGCTGGTCTTGTGGCGATGAACCTGAGAGGTTTCAGACGCGCGGGCCTGGACGTGATGGCAGTGAGTTCGTGAGAGTAGGAACAAGTAAAAGGGGATTAGCAACGTGGCACTTATTCCGATCGTCGTAGAGAACACAGCACGCGGTGAACGCAGTTACGACATTTATTCTCGACTCCTCAAAGATCGCATCATCATCTTGGGAACGCCGATCTCGGACGACGTGGCCAACGCGATCATCGCGCAAATGCTCTTCTTGGAAGCCGACAATCCGGACAAAGACATTCAGCTTTATATCAACTCTCCGGGTGGCTCGGTGTCGGCCGGCATGGGTATTTACGACATCATGCAGTTTGTGAAGTGCGATGTGGCAACGACCTGCATCGGTCTTGCGGCGAGCATGGCCTCTTTGCTTTTGACGAGCGGCACGAAGGGCAAGCGTTTCATCTTGCCGAATGCGCGGGTGATGATGCATCAACCGCACATCATGGGCGGAATCTCGGGACAGGCGAGCGATATCGAAATCGCGGCCAACGAGATGTTGAAGACGAAAAAGCGCATGACCGAGATCTATGCGACTCACACAGGTAAGTCGCCGGAGGAGCTGGACGTGGCGATTGATCGGGACTTTTACTTGAGCTCCGACGACGCCATGAAATGGGGCCTCGTCGACCATGTGGTGAAGTTCCGCAAGGGCGCGAAGGCTTAAGCTGGATTTTTGAACTCGACCCATGGGGGTCAAAGGACTCGAGAGAAATCAACTCGAAGTCACAGGAGATGAGGCGTGAACAAGACCCAAGGTTCAGGAGTGCTGCGATGTTCGTTCTGCAATAAGACGCAGAACGAGGTGAAGAAACTCATCGCGGGTCCAGGTGTGTACATCTGTGATGAATGTATCGAGCTTTGCAACGATATCATCGCCGAGGAAAAAGAACGCGAAGAGGCGGTGAAGCCGCAGCTGAAAGTTCCTAAGCCCATCGACATCAAAAGCTATCTCGACGACTACGTGATCGGTCAGGAGCGCGCCAAGAAGTCCCTCGCCGTCGCGGTTCACAATCACTACAAGCGAATCAATTATACAGGCACGCGTAAGGACGAGGTCGAACTCCAGAAGTCCAACATCTTGCTGATCGGTCCGACGGGCTCGGGCAAAACCTTGCTGGCGCAGACCATCGCGAAGATCTTGAACGTGCCGTTTGCTATGGCCGACGCGACGACTCTCACCGAAGCGGGTTACGTCGGTGAAGACGTCGAAAACGTCGTGCTCAATCTTTTGCAGGCCGCTGACTACGATATCGAGAAGGCGCAAAAGGGCGTGATCTACATCGACGAGATCGACAAGATTTCGCGTAAATCCGAGAACCCGTCGATCACGCGCGACGTGTCCGGCGAAGGCGTGCAGCAAGCGCTGCTGAAGATTCTCGAAGGTACGGTCGCGAATTTGCCGCCCAAAGGTGGGCGCAAACATCCGCAACAAGAGTTCATTCAAGTCGACACGACCAACATTCTGTTCATCGTGGGCGGTGCTTTTGTCGGCCTGGATAAAGTCATCGAACAGCGTCGCAACTCCAAGTCGCTCGGCATCGCTGCCGACATCCGTTCACAGAGCG
>ERZ761609.356-NODE-356-length-56847-cov-10.081614_pt1 | contig 56847 bp, 57 predicted proteins | sample MGYA00511163_ERZ761609 | MGnify/ENA primary metagenome ERZ761609 (study PRJEB28899, sample SAMN02445070) | bioreactor sludge metagenome | biome: EBPR sludge | place: Australia: Brisbane, Thorneside Wastewater Treatment Plant | collected 2011-12-16 ... | reverse complement strand
CGACGCTCCACGCCGACCGCAGCGCTCGCATGGCGGTGGTCTTGCCCGCTCCGGCCGGGCCGACGAGCAGGTCGATCCGACGCCCGGAGGTGGCGATAGCGGTCAGGGCGGCGGCCTGCTGGTCACTGAGCTGTTGACCGTGGACGGGACGGTCAGCGACCGCACGGACGACCTCGGCCGGCACCACAGCAGCCGTACGGTCGCCGGCCAGGTCGAGCAGCCGGTCCTCGGCAGCGAGGGTTTCCAGCGAGGAGTAGACGACCGAGTGCCGGGGCCGGAAAACGTTCGTGCCATCGTCCCGCCGGAACTCGGCCGGGCTAAGCGCCAGCTCGCTCGGGGTCAGAGCGATAGAGCGTCCCTCAGCAGCCTCCACGATCATCGCGGTGATCGCCTCGCGGTCCTCGATCGTGGCAAACCGCCAGCCCATCGTCTGCCGCGCAGCCTCTGCCCAGAGATTCCAGTGCCGCCAAGTGGCTCGCTTCTCGCTGACCTGGGCTACCACTCGTTCACCGACGTCGCCGATCAGGTCGAGCGGCACGTCGCTGGCACGCAACACCTGGGCCGGCGGACCGGTGATGAGGTTGCGTGCCCACTGCGTCGGGTCCTCATCAAGCAACCGGGCGGCGCGGGTGCGCCACCCTGCCGTCAGGTCGGCGAGCGAATGGACGTGCTTCTCGGGCCGGGTGGCGAGCGTGGCTTGGGCACGGAGCTTGATGACGGTGATGCGTGAGGGTTGCCGCCCATAGCGGGCGACGTAGGCGGCGATGCGGCGCTCCTTCTCGATCTCGATAGCCCGTCCGCGCGTAGAGAACTCGGTCACGAGCCGGTCAGGAACACCAACGATCTCCCACGACGGATTGCGGTCCTCGCCACGGGCGCGCTGCTCCCAGCCAACCCCGAAAGTGCCAGTGAGCCGGTCGGCCAGCACCGCGTTGTAGTGCTCCGAGAGAGCAACGACGGCGGCGTGCATCGGGCGGCTGTCCAGGCTGCGCCACTTGCCGTCCAACAGCGTCTTCACCTTGTTGCTGATGACGACATGGGTGTGCAGTTGCGGGTCGCCGCAGCGGGAATCCCAATGGTCGTACGCCGTCGCCGCGACACCTGCCACGTCGACCTGTGCAACCGCCCCGTCGTGGGCTGCAACACCGGCGCGGGTGGCGGCAACCTCGCGCTCCAGCAGCGCAACGACCTCCGCAACAGCGGCGTGGTGGGCCTCGACCAGCATCTCTTGCGTTCCCGCGTCTGCGACGCCCCACAGCACCGAGACCGACTTCGGGACCGAGAACGTGTAGTCGTACCCCGCCACGGCGCGGTTCTTGCCCTTCTCGTTCTCCTCAGCCTCGATCCGGGCGACCTCGATGTCGCGTTCCTCGCCAGTGAGTCCGGCATCGAGTTCAGCGACTCGACTGGCGATCCTGTCGGCGACCGACTGGTACTTCGGGAAAGCCCGGCCCAACTGGTCCCCGGTCAGCGGGTCGCGGCCCTGACCCAACAGCAGCGCGAGCTGGTCCTCCTCAACGGTCGCGCCGGGAGTTAGTTGGCCGTCGCCGAAGGCGTGAACGCCTGTGCCGAGCCAGTAGCCGGGAGGGGTTCCTGCTTCCTCGTAATACCGGGTCAGCGGCGTCGAGAGTGAGCGGTTCCCATCCCCGGCCACGACCGAGCGCAGCAGGTACTCGTAGCCATCTCCGGCGCTCATCACGCGCATCGAAACCGTCACGAATCTCAGGTGCGCACTGAACCCCCCTCGATCTGCCAGACGTTTGCCAGGAGAGCCGGGGGCGTGACGCGGCGGCGGCGAAACTCGCTTGGCGCGGACCGGTCAGAGATGGGACGATGAGCACTCCGCCGGAACCCGTGAGGAGCAGGACAGCACCATGTAGCAGGTCACCAAACTCCAGATCACCGCATACGCCAAGGCAGACGTATGCCCAAAGTGATCGGAGAACACATGACCAGCGAACGGTTCGTCCAGGCGGTTGCCCGCCATCTCGCTACCCAGCTCCATAAGTCCACCAGCGGGTACCGCTGCCGGTGCGGCGGGTGTCGGCATCAGATCCTCGCTACGGCGAAGCGGTCCGGGCTTCCGCCCCGACAACTACTCGCGGCGCTGCCCCGGGAGGCGCCCGGCGCCAGCGAGCCGAAGCGGCAGGCGGCGAAGCGACGTCCGATGACCACGCAAGTCGCCAACTCGGTGACGATCTCGCGAGGACGACGACGCCTGCAAGGAGCGGCCGCAATCCTCACACTGGTCGAGGGCGGCTGAAGCGCCGGGGAGGTGCTCTGAGCACCTCCCCGTCCTGGTTCCACTACGATTTCGACGTCATGGCGGTCACGGGCAACTCGGGAGTGCTTTCCCGCCGAGTTGCCCGCCGCTCACGAGGATGTCCGCATTGAACCCTAGTTGCACGTGCGTCCACGTCCTGGCCCGATGTGGACGTTCCAGCGAAACCGCCAGGACGACGCCTCTGTGATTCCACTTGCCAAGGGTGCGAATGCGCCGCTGAACGGAACCAACGTCGACGCCGTGCTTGAGTGGACCGAGTCCGGCGGCGTCACCCACGACGTCGACCTGTGTGGTCTCGTCCTCGGGAACGACGGCAAGGTCAGGAACGACACTGACTTCGTCTTCTACAACCAGCCCAACCACCCCTCCGGCGCCGTGACCCACAAGGGCCGCACCGGCACCACCGAGCGACTCAACGTCGATGTGCACCAACTCCCCGACGACGTAGAGAAAGTCGTCCTCGTCGGGTCCATCACGGGCGGCAACTTCGGTGCCGTCAAGGGCTTGGCCATCGCCGTAGTCGACCCAGCGGGCGGTGATGAGCTGCGCTTCGACACGATGGGGGCCACCAACGAGACCGCATTCGTCGTCGGCGAGCTCTACAAGCGCAACGGGCAATGGAAGTTCCGTGCAGTCGGCCAGGGCTGGGAGTCAGGTCTCGCTGGCCTCGCCACGAACTACGGCGTCAGCATCGACGCTCCCGCCGACCCCGACCCCACCCCTGCTCCGGAACCAGCCGCCACCACGCCAACCGCCGAGGTCACACCGACCCCAGCACCCAGCCCGACAGCCGAGCCCACACCCACACCACAGACCGCAACAACCCCCACCGAAACACCGCCTGGCTCCCGAAGCTTGAAGGACCGAGCCGCCCACGGCGCACGCGGGCTGGCTGGACGCGCGAAGGAGGCCGCCGACAGGGGCGCAGCAACCGTCGGGGACAGATTGGCTGAGCGCGTTGGAGACAATGACATCTATCAGCGAGTGTCGTCCATCCTCACGATGGGCGACGAACAGGCAATGGTGACACCAGAACGACTCGCCACACTCTTTGTCCATGCCGTCCGAAAAGAAGACAAGGAGAACCTCCGGGAGAAGGACGTCATCAAGGCGGCGGTACGGCGTCAACGCCTCATCGGTCTGGCGAGCATGCCAGCGGGACCTGTTGGGGTGTACGTGTCGAGCCTCTACTGCGAGGCGGCGATTCTTTGTCATGTCGAGCAACTACACCGGCTCGCTCTGAGCGACCAACAGCTCGCCGCTCACCTCCTCGCGCTCTGGAATGTCATGCCTGACACACCGTCCGCCGAAGCCGCGATCAACGGATCAGGCCCCAGCGTCGTTGCCTTCCACACCGGGCGCGCCAAAGAGGCCGTGTCCGGCCTTGACTTGAACTCGATGGGCGAGTTCAAGAAGGTCGACGCCCTGAAGTTCTTGTGGCGGCTCCGGAAGGGTGCGCGACAAGGCGTCCAAGACAGCGTCGAATCAACACCTGGCTCGATTAACCCCAGAGACGTTCTCCTGCCGAAGGGGCGAGTCAAGGAGGTCTTCGCCACGGCCCAAAGACAGCTCGGGATGTCATGACAATGCTCAGCCGGCCCCTGGTCGCTGCCCTGCTCACCGCTACGACCTTGGCAGGATGCGCCGACTCATCCGCTTCGCGCACTGCCTCGCCTGAAGGTCCGTCGTCGACTTCCACGTCACCACCTCCGGCCAGCCCGAGCCGACTCGGCGAAGCGACCGGAACACTGGAATCCGCGACGAAGGCCCCTGCATCCGAGAAGCCTCTCTCCGGCCGTGTCATCGGCATCGACCCCGGGCACAACGGGCGCAATCGGTACGCAACAAGCGAGATCCGCAAGCAGATCTGGAACGGCCGGAGCTACCAGGACTGCAACACGACAGGTACCGCGACCAACGACGGCTACCCCGAGTCGAGATTCACCTTCAAGGTGGCTACCTATTTGGCCGAGCTCGTCCATGACGCGGGCGGAAGTGCCGTGCTCACCAGACCGTCGGACGACGGGGTAGGCCCATGCGTCGACGTGCGCGCCAGAACTCTCAACGAGGCTGCTGCCGACGTCGCCATCGACATTCACGCTGACGGCGGCCCGTCGACAGGTCGCGGATTCACGATCCTCCGCCCAGTGCCCTCAGGCGTGAACGACGGCGTCGTCACGGCGTCACTCAACTACGCCGATTTCTTGAAGTCCGCAATGTTGAAGACAGGGATGCCCGTCTCCGACTACTACGGCGCGAACGGCTTCAAGGACCGAGATGATCTTGCTGGCCTCAACCTCACAACTGTGCCGCAACTGCTCCTTGAGACAGGCAACATGCGCAACCAGGAAGATGCAGACCTCCTCACTTCCGACCGATTCCAAAGAGATGTCGCCCAAGCGATCCTTGAAGCGATGGTGGCCTTCCTCGCCGACACACCCAGCACGTCGGGTCATCCGTAACGGGCGAGTCTCCTGCGCGCCACCTCTACACTTTTCGACCATGAGCACCGGGAACTCCAGCGAGGGACAACCAAGCGGCGCACCGAAGATCAACCTCTCCAAAGAGGTGCCAGCGCGGGCGGCGACGCCCCCTGGACAACCAGCCCAGCCAGTCCCGCCCCCGGTCATCGCCCCTCCTCCCGCAGCCCCGACACCTCCGCCTGCGTCTCACACGTCCGGCGGTGCGCCAGGTTCGCTCCAGCGACCCTCACCCCGGACGGCGAACCGAACCCCGCTTCTTGCGCTCGCCGGCGTACTCGCCGTCGTCGTGCTTGCCGGAGGTGGATACCTACTCGGTCGCGGGGGCGACGCAGCCACCAGCACGAGCCCCGACACGACCTCGGCGGAGCTGAATGGGCAAGGCGAGAACGCTGACGTTCAAGAGGCGTCCGGTGAGGAATCTCCTACTCACACCGATACCTCGGACCAAGGCTCTGATGTCGCGTCGTCAATCTACGGGCTCATCCAGGATTCATCTCGTGACAAGGCGAACATTCAAGCCGCCGCACGCGAGTTGACCTCATGCGGCGACTTGGAAGGCGCGGCGGCCACGTTCGACGCAGCTGAGGCCTCTCGAAACACGCTCGCCGAGCGGGCCAGCGAACTCGATCTCTCGACGCTCCCGGAGGCGGCTCCGTTGGTCGATGAGTTGGTCCAAGCCTGGCACTACTCGGCTCAAGCGGATGCGGCTTTCGCCGATGCTGCTCGGTACTCACCCTGTGACAACTCGTCTAGTGAGTTGGCCTCCGCCACCGACCTGAGTACGCAGTCACATCCCCACAAGGACGAGGCCGCGAGACTATGGAATGAGATTGCGGACAGATTCGCGCTCCCAACCATCACCGGCGCTCAACTGTGAACGTCTTCGCTATTGAGGGCGACATCACGCATCTCGACGTGGATGTGGTTGTCAACGCCGCGAACAATCGGATGCGGGGCGGAGGGGGCGTCGACGGAGCCATTCACCGCGCCGGTGGGCCGAAAGTCTTGGAGGATTGCATTCGCCGCTTCCCCAACGGACTTCCCACAGGTGAGGCGGGATGGACGACGGCGGGCGAGATGGCAGCCCGATGGGTTGTTCACGTCGTGGGACCAATTCACGGACTCGGGGAACGAAAGCAGTTGGTGTCCTGCTACCGAAATGCGATGTCGGTTGCCGATGAGTTGGGCGCAAGAACCATCGCCTTCCCGCTCGTCAGCACTGGCGTCTACGGCTGGCCGCTCGATGACGCAGTAGACGCGGCGATGGAAGGCATCATGGCCATCGAGACCGCAGTAGAGCAGGTCCAGATTGTGTCTCTAGGCACACATCGGCACGCTGCCGTCGTGGCCGCCATCGAAGCCCACCTCAGCCACTAGGAGTCGAGGAACCGCACGCCTCCAACATCTCGCTGAGTGCGCGGCGTTCGCTGGGATCGACCCCCAGGCGCCACTCGGCCTTGACGGCTATCCAGCGCACCGCGTAGTCGCACTGGAAGTCCTGCTTCGGCCTCCAAGCGGCGGGGTCGTGTGACCCCTTACTTGCATTCGTCGGACCATCGACAGCCAGCAGGGAATCGAGATCGTTGGCGAACCGCTCCCGCCGCTCGTCATCCCATGCCGATGCGCCAGACACCCATGCCTCGGCGAGCGGCACCACGTGGTCGATCTGGATCGCTTGAGCCTGTGCTGGCTCCTTGAGGTTAGCGAAGACCAACGAAACGCCGGTGTATGGATCGACCCAGGTGCCAGCTAGCACATCGTGCGAGCACCCACCTTGCCGAACCGACCGTACCGTCCCCGGCAAGGCGTCGCGCAGAAGCACGTCATCACGTTGATTGCATCCATTGCCGTCAACGTCATGCCATGAATGACCGAAGAACTCCCTACGGTAGTGGCTCTCGCCGTGGCTACGGCCCACTGTCGGAAGCGCGGCCAATGCTTCCCTGCTGTCGGCCTGGCTTGTCAAGGGAGACGCCTCGTCTACGCGCGCCGCTGAACGCTCTGCACTGCACGCGTAGGACAGAAACGAGAGGACAACGCCGAGAGCGACCGGTACGCCTGATCTCACTTGCGCGGCAGCCCGACGTCGCGAGGGCGGTTCAACTGGAGAGCCTCCAGCACAGTGCGCAGCCCATGCTGTTCTACGGCCGGTAGAACCAGGCGCAAGCCATCGCCATACACCGGGTCGGAGTTGTTCAACATCGCAGTCTCGATGAGATTGAGGCCAGCGTCCTGAGCCAAACGCAGATGCACGAGAGCCAGTGCCTCCGCGAAGCCTTCGATCAGACGAGGCCCCAGGGACACCATCCCTGAACTACCAACCATCGCTGCGTGCGCAAACTCGTGCCCCATGACATGTCGAAACTGCGCCAACGGCAGACCTCTGAGCACTTGAATCGTGATCGGTCCTGTAACCCCGTATCGGGCCTGCCGCGTCCAGTTCGTCATCCCGAGGACGTGCGGGTCACCGGACATCACCGCAGCCGACTCAACGAGCTGGATCTTGGTGGGCGTAGTGACAGCAATGCCGTGTTGAGCCATGTGGCGTTTGAGCTTCTCTTTGACCGGCACGAGTTCGCGACTTCGGCGTACGGCGGAGCCTGCGCAGTCAGCACAGAGATCACCGCTATGCCGAACCGGGCCGAGCGGGATGGCGCAGCCACCGCACCGAGGGTCACTTGCGTGCCGGACGCACCAGACGCGGCCGTCAGGTAACTTGAAAACCGCACCGCGCAGCCGTCCACCGCATACGGCGCAAGGAGTTGCGCCGGACGCGAGGATCTCTGTTCCAAAGACCCGCATGTGACGCTCCTGCCGCCAAACCGATCCAGTGTACGTAAATCTAGCCGGGTCCCCAACCGCGCCGACGTGGGATGCAATAGGGTTGTGCCGCCGGAACTCATCACATCAGTTCGTATCGGTGCAGACACTCGGGGCGCGCACCACCAGGAGGTTGCCATGACCGTCTCGCTGACCAAGGGCCAGAGCGTGCCGCTGTCCAGTACGTCGGGTTCGACTCTCACTCACGTCCGCATGGGCCTTGGCTGGGATGCCGTCAAGAAGCGCGGCTTCTTCGGAGGCATGAAGGACCAGGCTATCGACCTGGACGCCTCCGCCGTGCTCTACGACGCCGCCGGCACAGTCGTTGACCAAGTGTGGTTCAAGCAGTTGAAGAGCCAAGACGGGTCAGTGGTCCACACGGGTGACAACCGCACCGGCCTGGGCGACGGAGACGATGAGTCCATCAAGGTTCAACTCGACCGGTTGCCCGGCAACGTCTCCACGATCGTGTTCATCGTCAACTCGTTCACTGGCCAGAACTTCACCCAGATCGAGAATGCATTCTGCCGCCTGGTTGACGAGTCCAACGGCCAAGAGATCGCCCGCTACGAGCTGTCCGGCTCGGGGACACACACCGCGCAGATCATGGCGAAGGTGTCACGCAACGGAGGCGGCTGGACCATGACTGCCATCGGTGCGATCGGTAGCGGTCGCACCTTCAAGGATCTGCTGCCTACGATCCAGCCGCACCTCTGAGGGCCTACCTGACATGGCCGTCTTGCCCAAGGGTGCGAATGCGCCGCTGAACGGAACCAACGTCGACGCCGTGCTTGAGTGGACCGAGTCCGGCGGCGTCACCCACGACGTCGACCTGTGTGGTCTCGTCCTCGGGAACGACGGCAAGGTCAGGAACGACACTGACTTCGTCTTCTACAACCAGCCCAACCACCCCTCCGGCGCCGTGACCCACAAGGGCCGCACCGGCACCACCGAGCGACTCAACGTCGATGTGCACCAACTCCCCGACGACGTAGAGAAAGTCGTCCTCGTCGGGTCCATCACGGGCGGCAACTTCGGTGCCGTCAAGGGCTTGGCCATCGCCGTAGTCGACCCAGCGGGCGGTGATGAGCTGCGCTTCGACACGATGGGGGCCACCAACGAGACCGCATTCGTCGTCGGCGAGCTCTACAAGCGCAACGGGCAATGGAAGTTCCGTGCAGTCGGCCAGGGCTGGGAGTCAGGTCTCGCTGGCCTCGCCACGAACTACGGCGTCAGCATCGACGCTCCCGCCGACCCCGACCCCACCCCTGCTCCGGAACCAGCCGCCACCACGCCAACCGCCGAGGTCACACCGACCCCAGCACCCAGCCCGACAGCCGAGCCCACACCCACACCACAGACCGCAACAACCCCCACCGAAACACCGACGGCCACTGAGACACCCGCTCCGGTACGCACTCTTCTTCCGGTTGCGAAGACGGCACCGGGCACCCCGAGTCTCGACGGCGACCACATTGCCTTGTCGATCGGCCAGACAGTCTCACTTCTGAAGCAGGGTCAGACGCCGCAGGTTCTGTGGCTACGCGTCACTCACACGGGGACCGAGGGTGCCGTGCGAGCTGATCTTTCGGTCCTTGGGTACGACGAGTACGGGACTCCGAGCAATGTCGTCTACTACGGCGGTCCGACCGGCGCAATGGGGAACATCCGCTTGGTCAGCAAGCCGATCGCCGCTGCACCCGACGACACGGCGGCTGTTGAGTTGAAGTTGTCCTCAGTCGATGGTTCCATCGCTGGCCTAGTTCTCGCTGTGACGTCCTACGACGGCAAGCCGCTGGCCCCTAACGGCGCATTCGTCACCGAACTAGTCGCAACGGATGGAACCGTTCACGCCCGGAGCGAGACGCCTGCTCCTAACGCCATCGGCGCCCTGCTGCTTGCCCTCAAGCGGGACTCCGCAGGAGCCTGGGTTCTTTCTCCGCTCGCATCAGCAGCCCCGGGCAGGACCGCCAAGAGCTTGGTCGGCGCCGGCCGCTGGGCACTCAGCGCATAAGACGCTGACCAGTGCGTTACCTCGGGGCTCGTTGCCAGTCCTCGTCCAGGGCCTTCGTGATGACGCTTGAGTCGCGCGGAGCCTCATGGCACGTGATCCGAGGATCGGCGACGTCCGGCGAATCGCCACTGCCGCCGGGCAAGGAAACGGTCGGAGTTGAGGGCGGAATCTTCGTGGACTCCACCTATGCCTGCCCCTACTGCGGATCGGCAGGTTTCTTTCGGTGCGGCACCTGCGGACAGGTCAACTGCTGGGACGCCACCACCAACCAGGTGGCGTGCGCAGCATGTAGGGCATCGGGCGAGATCAGCGGAACCGTGGACTCTCTCTCAACGTTCAGAGGCTGACTGACAATGCCGACACAGGAGGAGGGACGCGCGGCCGGTGTAGTCGAGCGCGCATCGCTCCCGCAATGAGTCGTCAGGCGTCCGCTGGGACAGCCTCTGCCGACTCTGCTGGGTCGCCGATATCCCGCCGGTTCCGAAGAATCGACGTCACGAAAGCCGCGCCGATGAAGCCGACGCCGACCAAACCGGTCACAATCTCCGGTACCTCGTGCTTGATGGACACGAGAAGAATGGTGGCAAGGGCGCCAATCGCCCACATCGCACCGTGCTCCAGATGGACGTACTCGTTGAGCGTGCCCTTCCGAACCAGATACACCGTGAGTGACCGAATGTAGATAGCACCGACTCCCAGCCCCACCGCGATGATGAAGATGTTCTGGGTGATAGCGAATGCGCCGATCACTCCATCAAAGGAGAAGGACGCGTCGAGAACCTCCAAGTAGAGGAAGAGGAAGAAACCTGCCTTGCCAGCAGCAAGTTGCACCTCATTCGGACCTTCGCCATCCTCCTCGGCCGCACCGGCCTCCTCGAACAGATCCCCAAGGCCGCCCACCAACACGTAGGTCATCACACCAAGGGTGCCTGAAACTAGGACTGTCGCAGGGTCCTTCGCCAACGTCTCGGCAACGATGACGAGTGCCGCCATCGCCACAACGACGGCCAACTGGTCGAGCTTGCCGATTCGCGCCAGCGGACGCTCCAACCAAGCCAGCCACGCGATCTCACGATCCTCAAACACGAAGTCGAGGAACAACATGAGGAGGAACATCCCGCCGAAGGCTGCGATTGCGGGATGTGCGTCGTGCAAGAGGTGGGCGTACGTTCCGGGAGTCTCCACGGAGCCGCCTTCAAGCGCGAGCCTGACTGCTTCCACAGGGTTCAGGCTCGCCGTGATGCCCACGATGAGAAGTGGAAACACTAGCCTCATGCCGAACACTGCAATCAGAATGCCGACCGTCAGGAAGATGCGCTGCCAAGCAGCGTTCATCCGCTCCAAGATGGTCGCGTTGACCACGGCGTTGTCGAAAGACAGTGAGATTTCGAGCACGCACAGGATAGCGACGAGCGCGAAGGCCGCAGGGCCCCCAAGAATGAATGCACCTATCAAGGCGACCGCTGTGACCGCCAGCGGCCACTTGAAGGTACTAAGCAAGCGAGATTTCCTATTCTGCTATTCGGGCTAACGCCTCGATCAGACGTTGACGCCGAACTCGGCCGCGATACCCCCGAGCCCCGAAGCGTAGCCCTGTCCGACTGCCCGGAAGTTCCAACCGTTGCTGTCCTTGTAGAGCTCGCCGAACACCATCGCGGTCTCGACCGAGGCGTCCTCGGAGAGGTCGTAGCGGGCGAGTTCGGTGTTGTTGTCCGCGTTGACGACGCGAATGAAGGCGTTCTGCACCTGGCCGAAGGTGAGCTGGAGCGCCACGGCGTCGTAGATGGAGACAGCGATCACGACGCGTTCGACAGCCGGCGAGAGGCCCGCGAGGTTGACGTTGATCACCTCGTCGTCGCCGTCACCTTCTCCGGTGAGGTTGTCGCCGGTGTGTTCAACGGCGCCGTCTGGCGACTTGAGGTTGTTGAAGAAGATGAAGTGCTGGTCGTTCAAGACCTTGCCGTTGTTGCCCAGGATGAGGGCGACAGCATCGAGGTCGAAGTCAGCACCGCTGGTGGTGCGGGCGTCCCAGCCGAGGCCGACGAAGACCTTGGTGAGACCCGGGGCCGCCTTGGTCAGACTGACGCTTCCACCCTTGGACAACGAGACAGACATGAGGTTCCTTACCAAACGAGCATGGGACAGGTGCGCAGCCAACCGCCCCCACCGACAGTTACATGGATCACCCTACTAGTCGCGACTGACCAACCGCATCAAACCCTCCATAATGCATCCGCCCGTGGGCTCACGCCAGTCACCAATAGGATTGGTGCATGAGCAAGAAAGTCCGGTCCCGAGTCCCTAGGGCTGCGCAGCATGGCTGACAACGAGGCCAGCCCTAACAGCAGCGACGCCCGACGGGTCAGCCTCGACAAGCGTGCGGCAGGGGCATCGTCGTCCCTCACTCCGCCTCCGCCGGCACCAGTTGGTCGTCCTGTCTCACAGCCCCCGGCCTCCCGCCAGGTGCCGAGGGGGGTTCTCTTCCCCGGGGTCGCAGCCATCGGGTTGCTCGTCATCGCGTTCGCGGGTTGGCGGTTGATCGGTGCTGACCAACTCTCGCCGGATCGGATGGCGACCGAACAAGGCGCCTCCACACCGAGCACTACATCAGGGAACGGCGGCAGTTCGGACTCATCAGATACCTCTGAACCGTCAGAAGGTGGCGTGTTCGACGCATTCTTCGGCACATGGAGCGGCGTGGTCTCGCAGTTCGATGACGGGCCGCAAACCGACTTCGAGATGACCTTGACCCTCATCCCCAACGATGGCGCGTTGGCAGGCGACACTACGTACAACCTCGGCAGCAAGACATGCACAGGGAACTTGGAGTTCGTCTCCGGAGACGCCACGGTTGTGAGCCTCCGCGAAAACATCGTTAGCGGACATTGCATCTCCTCGGGGGATATCTCGGTGCAGGATCTGACCAACGATTCGGTCTCGTTCGAGTACCACTCGACCAAGCGAAACGGCGCCACCCAGGTCGTGCGCGGCGTGCTGACGAGGTAGCAGGTGCCGGACATCGACTCCATCCGCCATTTCAGTTGGCTCTCGCCCGACGAGGAATCTCGTCTTTTTCACCAAGCACCGATCGCCTTCTCAAGGCACGACGGACTCGAGCGGCTTGCTGTCGCATTGGGCGCAACGCTGTACATGCCTGCAACGCGTCCCACGATTGCCCATGACCTCCAGGCTCTCGCTGGCCGTGGGGTCGTCAGCGCCGTGCTATGCCTCGAAGACGCAATCCCGGATACTGCGATTCGTGATGCCGAGCGCAACCTTGTGTCTCAGCTCGGCGAGCTCGCATCGGCTGTGGCAGGTGAGCCATCCGCACTCCCACTCATCTTCATCAGAGTCCGCGAGGCATCCCAGATCGCGCGCGTGGTTGAGGAGGCGGGGACAGCAGCAGCGCTTGTCAGCGGGTTTGTGCTTCCGAAGTTCTCGCCTGCGGCCGGGCGGGCGTACCTCGAAGAGGTTCGCCGCCTGAGTGCGTCGTCCTCGAATCGCTTCCTATCCATGCCCGTCCTGGAGTCTGCGTCCGTGCTTCACCTAGAGACGAGGCAGTCCAGCCTTCTTCAGACCAGAGACCTGCTGTCCGAGTTCCGCGATCAAGTCCTTGCCGTACGCCTGGGGGCGACCGACCTCTTGGCCGTCTACGGCCTACGGCGGAGCCGGGATATCACCGTCTACGAGATCCCGCTGCTTGCACACGCCCTTGCTGACGTCGTGAACGTTCTAGGGCGTGTCGCCGGCGGCCATGTCGTCACCGGTCCTGTCTGGGAATACTTCTCCTCAAGCGATCGGCTCTTCAAGCCTCAGTTGCGTCAGACTCCGTTCGAACTGCGTGACGCCTCCCAACTCCGGCAATCACTTCTCACTCGCGACATCGACGGTCTCATTCGTGAAGTCGTCCTCGATCGCGCGAATGGATTGACTGGCAAGACGGTCATCCATCCAAGTCACGTCTTGCCGATTCACGCACTCTCAGTCGTTCCCTTCGAGGAATATAAGGATGCGGTGGACGTCCTCAATGGCCTCGCGTCGGGCGGAGTGATGGCTTCGTCGTTCGGGAACAAGATGAACGAAGGAAAGCCACACACGTCCTGGGCGCAACGAACCTTGATCCGCGCAGAGGTGTTTGGGGTGGCAGCTCCCGATGTCACATTCGTCGAGTTCCTTCAGGTCGGCCACGACCTTCTGGGGCCGTAGGCGGATCGTTGAACGTCGTATGGACCGGCCGCTGGGCCGAAGAGAACGCTGGCATTGTCCTGCGCACCACTTCCCACTCCGGGAGCGAGCGCGTCGAGGATCTCGTTGGCGTAGGACTGCGAAGGAACCCGAATCGCGCGCAACTTCTCGTGTCCAGTGTGCTCGGAAAGCATGTTCCGGCCGATCCCCGCGTGATCCAAGGAGCAGGAGCACGTCTCGGCGCACGCGTTGCCGAAGAGCTTGCTGGCCAGTCAGCCCTGGTGGTCGGGTTCGCAGAGACGGCCACGCTGCTTGGTCAGTTGGTCGCCGACGTACTCGGGGCTCCGTACATCCACTCAACTCGTCGCTTCGACAACGGATCAGCCAACTGGTCGACATTTAGCGAAGCGCACTCGCACGCACCGTCCCATGTGCTCCAGCCGTGGCCTGCAACGTTCATGGATCAAGGTGAGGTGGTAGTGCTCGTCGACGACGAGCTCTCCACGGCGCGGACCGCGCTGGGCACGATTGAAGCTCTGCACGGGTTAGCGCCCCGGCGACGGTACGTTGTCGCTTCCCTCATCGACGTGAGCGCCGACACGCACCGCCGCCACGTGACTGAGGTGGCTCACCGCCTCGACGCGGATATCACCCAGGTGTCGCTCGCCGTAGGAAGCATCTCTGTCCCCGATGGGATCGTCCCCCCACCAGCGCCCCCGGTCCGCGAGGCAAACGCGCGCCCCTCCGAGGGGCAGATTGTGAGAATCAAAGCGCCTTGGCCCGCAGGAGTCCGTGAGTGTGCTCGCCACGGCGCCGGCCCAGATCGGCAGTCCTTCGACAAGGCAGTCGCCGCGACCGCTCGCCTTGTCGCGGCCGCTATTCCGCAGCCGCAGGGAAGGACCCACGTCCTGGGAGCCGAGGAGTTGATGCACGCGCCGTTCCGCATCGCCCTTGAGTTGACCGGCGACGTTGTGTTCTCAACGACGACGCGCTCGCCGGCTGTAGTCCTCGACCTACCCGGATACCCGCTACGTCACGGAATCACTTTCCCTGCTCACGAGGTCGGAGCCTCCGGCGATCGGTACGCCTACAACGTCGTTCCAGGCGGCCAGGACCAGATAGTCCTCGTCCTTGACGAGGACTATGACACGCCCGACGTGGAGGGCCTCCTTCGAGAACTCGCCGTGCTGGCCCCGTTCGTACTAGTCGTCACCGTCCGGACATACCGACCCCCACGGCCGTTGCGGGGGCCAGGGTTCGGTTCGTACGCCCCGTCTGACGTCGGGTGGCTACTGACGGATCTTTCCGAGGTCGCATTGGAGGCTCCGACGTCCGAGCGCGAGCGAGCCATGCAGGGCGGGGGCCACTATGCGGAGAGCCTTCCCATTGAGTACCAGCCAGATGCCGCCTACATGGAGCTGTTCAACACGGCACTCGCCGCGTCTTCGGCCCGGGTCGCCCAAGCAGTCGCAGCGGTCGGAGAGCAGATCCTTCTTGCTCGCGGAACCCACGCCGTACTTGCGTCACTGGCGCGCGCGGGCACTCCAGTCGGAGTCTTGCTACGGCGATGGGCGCGCGACGTTCACGGCTTGGATTGGCCTCACTACTCCATCTCCATCGTCAGGGACCGTGGCATTGACCATGTTGCGCTGCGCTTCATCGCCACGGAGCACGACCCGGGAGATGTGATCTTCGTTGACGGTTGGACCGGGAAGGGTGCAATCGCCAGAGAGCTGACACAAGCGATTGCCACTGCAAACCGTGACCTCGGTGCCTCATTCGATGACACCTTGGCTGTCCTGGCTGACCCCGGCCATTGCGTGTCGGTGTTCGGCACTCGGGACGATTTCTTGATTCCGTCTGCCTGCCTCAACAGCACGGTCTCCGGCCTCGTTTCACGAACTGTCCTCAACCCGAAGTTCATCGGCGCCGACCAGTTTCACGGAGCGAAGTTTTACGCCGATCTGGCCCCGAACGATGTCAGCAACCACCTCATCGAGCAGATCGCTGAGCGATTTGCGGACCTACCATCCACTCCTTCATCCGAGCCTTCGCGCCAGCCCGAGACTCCAGACTGGCGGGGCTGGAAGGCAGTCGAAGAGATCGCGGCGGAGTTCAGAATCTCCGATGTGAATCTGGTGAAGCCCGGGGTCGGAGAGACAACCCGAGTCTTGCTCCGGCGGCAGCCGTGGAAGGTACTGGTAAGGCCGGACCGGTCGGCCGACCTAGCCCACGTCCATCACTTGGCCAAGGAACGAGGCGTGGAGGTGCTTGTCAGGCCCGATCTCGCGTTCTCGTGTGTTGGCCTTATCCGTCCCACTGAGAGTGGCGAGCAGTGACCGTATTCTTCGCGGACCTGGATCGAACCCTGATCTACTCCACCGATGCTCTCTGGCTGGGAGTTCAAGACCGCGACGCGCCTGCACTCACGTGCGTCGAGACTTACAACGGTCGGCAAGCATCCTTTGTGACCGAGGGCGCCGCACGAGGGATTGAGCGGCTCTTGACAGCCGGGATGCTCGTGCCCGTCACCACCCGAAGCGTGGACCAGTACCGAAGGGTTCGACTTCCCGGCCCTTTGCCCCGCTTGGCGCTGGTCGCCAACGGCGGGCTCCTTCTACGTAGTGGTAACCTGGACGAGGACTACCGCCAGGAGACCATCGAGCGACTTGCCGGGTCGACCCCTCTCAACGTCGTCTTTGCGCACCTGCAGGCAGTTGCTCATCCGCGATTCTCCATCAACCTCCGCACGGTAGAGGACCTGTTCTGCTACGCAGTCGTCGACGCTAACGCGGCTCCCCGTAGCTGGGCCATTCAGCTTGCTGACTACGCTGCCAGCGTCGGATGGCAGGTCTCGGACCAGGGCCGCAAGGTCTACCTTCTGCCTGACAAACTGAGCAAAGGTCAAGCCGTTGAACGGATTGCCGGCGAGCTGAACCTCCAAGGATTCATTGCAGCAGGTGACACCAACACGGACGTTCCGATGCTCCACGCCGCGTCAGCGGCGATGATTCCCCGACACGCACCGTTAGTTCGGCACGCCGAAGAGCTGGGAGTCAGCATCACCCAATCAGCAGGAGTCGCAGCAGGTGAAGAACTAGTAACTTGGGCCGAATCCCACTTGTTGCACGGCCGACGGCCACATCAGGGTGCGCCCACGTAGCCGAAGTATTCAGCTAGGCTCCGAAGCGACGCGGGACGGTCTTGTCCTCCGACCTCAAATTTCCAGGCACCGTCGGGTTGTTTCGTCAACCTTCCCAACTCCCTGCTCCAGTATTCACGGCTGTTTTCGATGCCAACCGCCGGAGCAAAAGGCTCAACGACGCCAGCCCACACCTCGGTGTGCGTCGAGTCAAGTACCCGCAACGAGCCGCCGGCTCGCCGCTGTCGTTTACCATCACGGAAGTCGCTATTGGAGTGCCAGCAGAATGCAATCGAGTGAACTCCGTCCCCCAACCCCGACAGGTCCACGACGATTCCCTCGTCGTCGGCGGACGTCGGGAGACCGTTCTCGCAGCCAACGCCAAGGTGGCGCACTGCGCCATCAGGAGAGTTGAGTTGATTGAAGAAGACCAAGGAGTCGTTTGACACCATGCTCCCCTCGCGGTCCAACTCGAACGCAACAAAGTCGCAGTCGAAGTCGGCGAAGTCATAGCGTGTCGCTACCGTCACCGCTCCACGTACGGAACCGAGCATGATCCCTAGTCGCGCCGCTCGACTACTTCCAGCCGCCACCGTGGGTGTTACACACGACCCCCGTGTTGTTGCACTTGCTACATGTCAACTTGCCGAACATGCCGCTCGCACGACCGCCGTTGCAGGCGGTGCAGTCATTGAGGCTGCGTCCGCATTTCTTGCACTTGTTCATCACGATCTCCTGTCCAGGCCCAGCACCTCGGGTGGCCGGTCCACCAACATGATCGTAGGGGCCGCGATCTTCGAGGTGCAATGAGCCCTTGACTAGCCTGCCCCGACAGTCGACTCGCTGGCGAGCCACTCAAAGTAGTCAGCGCAGCACAGTCGCAACCAGGACTGAAGGCGGGAGGGAACCGTGGCGCCGAACGCCTCCTCCACCTCGACGTCGAGTCCCGGGGCCGGGCGGCGGCGTGCGAAGAAGTCTGGCCATGCGCTTTCCGAGATACGCCACAGGGTGGAGTGGGCGTCTCGGGGGCTCATCGTCGAAGGCTGGCTCTCGACGGCCCCGGGCTGGAAGCCCGTGACAGGTGTGACGACACTAGTTCGGGCAAACGCGAGGAGGGTCGAGAAATCAGGAGTCACCGCAAACCACACTGTTGGGACAACTGACACGGCGCTCACCTGCTGGAAGGGAGCAGCCACGGCGACGAGTGCATCTTGGCCCAGCCGACGAGTGGGTATCCAAGGAGACCTGTAAGACTCCAGCGGCACGAGGCCCTGGATTGTCCCGTCCATCCGCGTGGACCGGGCCATCATCCTGCCCTCTCGGTACGGGTTGGCTGGGCGGTAACCACGGTCTCGTGGTCCTTCCATGTGTTTGTCCAACAAGCGTCCCACTTGTCGATGGGGATGACCTTCCCCGCGCCATCCGGGCTGCCGGTGTCATTGATAACGAATCCGGTCAACTCTCCACTCGACTGGTCTCGGACGGTTCCTGTGACTTGTACGGCGTGGTTTGTGCCTGACTGCCCGTCAGCGTCGTAGTAGGTCGGCGACTCGAACGGAGAGACATCCCACATCTCGTTGGCATCCAAGGCCGTTATGACTCCCCGCCCGTCCTCGACGTACTCCGCGAGTTCTTCGGGGCTCTGCGGGTACTCGATCGTATTGTCGATCCCGTAACTCTGGAGTAGCTCGTGACGGTCCTGTCCGGTGGTGCCCCCGTTCAGGTCGTTGGCATCTACTGTCCCGTCTGGGCGGACCTCATCCTTGTGGCTCGTGTCGCAGAGTCCCGTAGCCGCAGCACGATCGACCACATCGCTTTCTGTGACATCAACCCCACAATCCCGCGCGGTGGCTGCCACTGCCGCCACGCCGCAATCGTTCTCATAGCCTCGCTCATTTTGGCCTTGCTGATGCCACTGGTCTGCGCGGTTCACTGGATCGCCGCCAAGCACCTCGTCGCCCTGCTCTCGGTTCGCTAAGTCGGCTTTGGCGTCGTCGACGACGCGCTGCTCCTCCGGCGTATGAACCTCCGCCGGCGCCTCTGGTGTGTCGTTCTGGTCGGGCTGAGAGGCGTCAGTCGGGTCTTGGAACTCCACTTCCTTCGCAGGGTCGGGCTCCTTGAACTCGACCTGCTTTGCGCCAGTGTCGGTCGGCGCCTCGTCTATGGCACGCTGGGCATCGGCCTCGAACTGCTCCTTGGTGTTTGGCGGCAAGCCATCCGCTTCCGCCTTGGCATATGCAGCATCAACAGCTTCTCGCGCCTCTGCCTCTCGTTCACCTTGATCTAGCGCCTGCTCGACTTGGCCGCGCGCGGCGTCCGCTGCGGGGCCGTCGGGACCAGATCCGCCGGTCGGGGCTGACTCCCGTTCCCCTTGCACCTGAACGGTCTCGCCCGGTTCCCAGGACTGTGCCTCAGACGTAGGGTCGGCCGCCGGGTCAGGCAGATCGTCGTAGGTCAGTTCGGGTTCTTCAAGACCCGAGTCCGCCCCGTAGTCTGGCAGGGAGTCGTAGTCCGTATCGCCCTCGTCCAGGTCGTCGACCCCGCCGTAATCGGGCAGCGAGTCGTAGTCGCTATCACCCTCGTCGTAAGAGTCCGCTTGGACAGGGACGGACTCTGCCGACGCATCGGCACTGTCGATGCTGCTACCAGAGTCAGCGCTCGTAGTTGTCTCAGTCACCCTTTGCCCCTACCCGCCTCACGAGCCACCTGCGATCCAAGCCCAGCGACCCGACTGCTCGGGCGATCCTCTGCTGCTGGGTCCCCGAGACGTAACCCAATGATGCCGCCAACTCATCGAGCGCGGCAGGCGACCCCGCCAACTGATGTGGCCACACGAGCGGAAGACGGTCACGCAGCGAGTCGACCTGAGCGAGTTGCTCCGCCCACGTCGGCCCGGGGAGGCTGATTCCCACAGCGTCCCACCCGGCAGATGACGGGTGCCGCACGCTCGTGTCGGCCCCTGGTCCCGCACTCCGAAGATCCATACGGATTTTGGTGAACCGGTACTGCCCGATGGACCACTTCCAGGCCGGTCGGCCAAGGCCACGTCCGGTCTCCAGTTGCGCCACCATGCGTCCGGTCACCTCGGACGAAAACTCCGAAGGATCATGCCAAGCGCGAATCAGTCCGAACCGGCGACCCACTGCCTCTCCTACGGCTAACCCAATCGCACATTGGCTCCGTCGTTTCCCGGCCTTCTGGAGAGCCGTGAACCACTCCCCGGCTGGTGTGCCGATAGCGTCGTAGGTGAGGTGCGCGACCACGACTTGCTCCGCCCACAGAGCGACAGCGGGGGTGACAAGATCGCGGGCCGACTCAAGTTGGCCGAGTGTCAGCAGCTTGCCTGCTGCTTCGTCGGCATCCCCACCCCAACGGACACCCAGCGTCGGCGCCGAGGAGTTGGCGCCCGTCTTGCTCTGCGAGGAAACGCGGTCGATGCGCACGAGCACCGGGCGGTCCATCCCCGCGCTGTGGGCGACAGCCGTTCCGGGTTCCAGCGCCACCACATGCGCCGACTGCTCATCGGTCAGATTCATGGTCGCGCCGACAGTCGCACGGTCGTCCTCGGCCGGCAGGCGATGCATTAGCTTGACGGCGCTGTTCTTTACGAGGTCAGGAATGACCTTCGACGGAATCTGCTCGGCAACGACCACGCCCTCGCCGTACGAGCGAATCTCTGCGAGCAGATTGGCGAACATGGTGACGGCGTGGGCCGAGGGACTCTCCTCTGCCACCCGGCGAAGTAGCCGGTGTGCCTCTTCGATGACGAGGACGTGTGAGAGGCCGGGTTTCTGGAGGCCGTGCTTCTGTTTGAGTCGCAGCAACTCGACCACCCGAATGATGAGGCTGCCGATGAAGAACGCCTTGTCCTTGTCGTCACCGAGGTCTTCAATCTCGAAGACCGTAGGGCGAGCGAGAAGGTCATCCAAGTCGATTGGGTAGCCGCCCTCGAAGAATCTTCCGGGGGTTCCGCTCCGAAGGCTCTCGACGCGAACACGGATGAAGCCACGCATGTTGTTGCGAACCTCCGCGCCGTACCCGAGGCCCTCAACAACGGCCAGCGACTCACTCACGAGGTCACCAAGGACTGGCCACTCAGGAGGCGCTAGCGCCGGGTCGCTGGCCGCGCCCGTGACCAGGTTCCACCCACGGGTTTGATAGGCCCGCGTCAATCCAGCACTCAGAACCTGCGGGAAGGGCTCCTCGGCATCGAAGGAGGCGGTGAACAGTGCCTTCACCATGTCAAGGTGGGTTTGGAGCGGGAACGTGTGCCGGACCCCGTTGACAACGACCGAGCTCGGCTCCAGCGGGTTGATCATTGGCGGGGGCGAATCAGGGTCGCCGGGACGGATGACCACGACGGGGTTCTTGGGATCGAGCCAAGGAGCAATCGCTGCGTACTCCGCCTTGGCGGGCTCGATGACCATCCACGGGATGCTCCGCTGGTTCAGGCTCAGGAGAAGGCTCCGCACGGTCTCCGACTTGCCTGCACCCGTTGCCCCGCTGACGAATACATGGCGGTTGACGCTATCCAGGGACACGCCAAACGGTGCGGCTGGAGACCGCGAGCCGTCGAGCACCGAGCCCAGCTTGATCTGAATCTTGTCCTCGACGTTCTGGTCGAACTCCGGCAGCGGCGTGACGCGGACGCCAGGAAGCTCGCGGAATGGTGGCCGCACAACGGCAGCCACCGCGTCGGCACCAACCACCAGCGAGTCCGACCAGGAGTGCTGACCGGCTACGTCGGCAGACGCAGGGCGAAGCAACAGCGGCACCTCAGCCAGGTCGCCAGAGCCGGCGAGCATCGACGCCGCCACCTTGGCTCCCGTCCCATCGGAGCCACCCGTCCAGATCTCCAACTCCCAGCAGCCAACGCCTACGCTGCGGTCGAAGTACTCGAGGTTCTGCTCGACCCGGGCGAGTTGGCGTCGATGCACGCCACGTCCGGTGCGCAGGGCTTCGAGGCGCGCCAACTCATCACTGAGCGCATCGACAGTGGCGCTCACTGTCGCTTGCTTTGCTGGCCGGGCCACTGCGAGGAAGGCCATTGGCGCACTGGTCAGTGTGAACAGATCCTCCAGCCGGTCAGCAAGAGACTCCTCCAACACGGTCCCTGCATCGAGCGCGATCTGCGCTCGCTCCCATTGGAGGCCATTGAGGGCGCTCTCGACCTCGCTCGCGCTTTGAGTACGTCCCCTCGCGCCCGGCGGAAATCCAAGCGCGGCGTCGTCGGACTCAGGTCCAGCCTCGACTCCGCCAACGAACACTTGAACCGGCCCTCGTGCGCGACTCCGCACCCACGCCACCACCACGGGGCGCCCTGCGCCGTGAGCGACAGTCAGCGTGCCAAGAATGCGGTGGCGGCCGACGAGTCGATCTTCGTCGCCACGCAGAGGCACCTCCGTCAGTCGGTGAGAGAGGAGCGTCCTCTCCTTCGGTAGCACGGCCATCACGGGATCGCCAAGTAGTTCTTGGAGGTCTGTTTCGACCACCTGAGCTGGTTCTGACAACTGGCAACCATCACTGTGTCCTTGGCGATGATCATCATCATGTCGTCGGGCATCTGCTGGAAGACCTCGGGCTCGACGACGTACTCATGCACCCGGCCGGCCGAAGTTGTCGTCGTTGTCGACTGAGAACCACCGGTCGTCTGCGTTTGGGAGGTTCCCCGTTCGAAGGAGTTCGTCACGCTCGACCCGACGGTCCGGCTGAAGTTGAATCCGCCACCGCCCCACCCGCTGTTGCGGGACGATGTGCTGCTGACGCTGCGCCCCTGCGAGGTCGAGCTTCCGTACGAACTGCTCCAATCCTGGGTCTGCCCCTCAGCGATGGAGATCCCGTTGACCACGAACTTGTATTCGCGCCCAAGGAACTCTGACGCCACTGTCGCATCCTGCGGATTCGGCATCTTCAAGAAGAGGGCCACCGACGAACCGGCGTACCCCAACATTCGCTGGCCTGCGTCGTTGATTTGTGCGTACATCAGCGCCACCTGTTTGCCACTTGCCTGAGCGGTGTTCACCATCTCGTCCCGCACTTCGTCGGAGAGACGTTCGGCCCCAACGACGACAAGCAGCTCTTGGGGACCGGGCCGTTTGAATGTCTGCAACACCGCACGCGCGATGAGCTGGCGCCCGAGCTCGACTTCCTGGGTGGAGTGGCCAGACAGGACGTCATACCAGCGGATCGAGAGTTTTCCGGCGCCCACGATGTCAGGGCTGACTCCCTGTGCCTTGCCGAACCCGCGCAGAGCTTCCAGATCAAGGTGGAGGTCTGAGAGGCGATCCTGGGTAGCTCGTCGCTGCGAAACCACACTGGAGAAGAAGTCCTGGAGGTCCCGCACCTCGTTGATCGTGAGCGATGGTGGTGCTCCAACAGCGCCAAGTGCCACGTCGACAGCGTCAATGATCCGCTCGACGGTCACCTTGCCTTGAAGCAGTCTGACGACCTTCAACAGTTCTTGCTGTTCCTGCTGGTTTTGGCGGCCGGCCGTGCGGTCATCCGACGTCCGCAACGCATCTACGAGAAGTGCGACGACCTGCGCGATGTCGGGGTTACCGAACAGGTTGACAGTGCTTCCGCCGGAGCTAACCTGCTCAAACTGAGCGCGGTTCTTCTTCGCCCCCTGCATCTGGGTCCGCAGACTCCGAGTGAGATTCCAGCCCGACAGGTTGAGGACGTGGCAGGCGTCAAGCCCACTCTCCAACCCTGACGTGACGAGGGTCGTCGCAACCTGCTCGATCGCCTCCGCCGTGCCTCCGTAGACGGGGACAACGCTGACGCCGCCTGGAAGGGGAACCGGATGCCAGAGGGGGCCTGACAACTGAGTCTGGAGGAGCCGGGCCTCGTCAGCCTCCACCGCCACCCTCCACTGGTGGTAGGTCGTCTCCAAGTTCCCCTGCGTCGGCGAGGGCGGCTGGTCGAGGAGCGGGCTACGCGGTCCCGGTTCTGGTTCGATCGGATGCCAGCCCAGGTTGAAAGGACGGAGCGCACCTGCCACAACAGACCCTTTCAACACAAACGACACTGGCGTTAGCAATACTATTGGTGCGCAGCCACGTCGCGGGGTGCGAGTCGTCAACGAACGAGTAAGGCAGGCCCGTGGCCGGACTACTGAAGCAGCTCTTCGGGTCGGATCGACCCTACGTACCAACTCAGCGGCTGCCCACAGACGGCTGGTGTCAGGCGACCGGCATCGGCCGGATGAACGTCGTCTGGCCTTGGTACGAGGTCCCGGACCCCCAGCCGCTGGTCGACAACTATGGCCGCGAGGTCGGGGTGGCTCCCAAGCTGGAGTTGCACGCACCCCGCAGCGACCGCGACGTCGTGCTGATCGTGTGGTCGGACTCCGGCGGCGGCTTCGTGGTCGGGAGTGACTGGGCCACGTCGATATCGAAGATGTACCCCGGGGCTCGGATCGAACTGAACTCGCCGCTCGCGTTGAATGGCGCCATCGGGCGCGTGGCACGCTTCAACGACCAACGCGAGACAACCTGGCGCATGCTGATCCCCCGTGAGACGTCCTCGGTCCACATGGAGGTCGGGGTACCTAGCCTCCACGCCGATGCGTACTGGGCGCAGATCGAGACGATGCTCGCCACCTGGGGCTGGGACGACTGAACCTCGATCCCTCGGCATCACATCCTGTATCCTGAACCATTTATCACCCTCTCCCCACGCGCACCTTCCGGAACTGATAGCCTCGTGACCGCTGGGTGTGCTCACCCGCAGTCTTTCGGGGGACTTGTACGGATGTTCTAGATGCTCGATGGTGGGGTGAGCGCAACGTGACAGCGTGGTGCCGCGCGTGCGGAGTCAGTCAGACCGCACAAACCGGGAACTGCTCTGCCTGCAATGTCGACCTGGCCATCGCGCAGCCTGACGAGAGCCCCGTCGGGCTCGTGTTCGAGGTCCGTGGCAAGTTGGGCGTCGGCAAGAAGCAGGGAGTTTGCCTCTCCGTGGAGGGCGACACGTATCTGCTCCACTTCTCACCGAAGGACAAAGAGCCTGGGCGCGTGCCCAGTTCCACGCCTCCTGCGGACGTTGTACCGACGAACCTCGGCCCAGCCAGTCGGCTCTTGTTCGCCGCAGAACTCCAGGAAGGCAAGCAGTCCTGGGACCGTGAGGCGTTGCGCAAGCGAGCCGCCGAGTTATGTTCCGACGTCCGTATCCTCCGACGCTTGGCCGACGATGCTCTCGGGCTCGGGTGGCAGCACATTCTAGATTGGGCGCCGCTGACGGAGTCTGAGAAGTCATGGCGGACGGCGCACCATGCGGCCACCACTGGTGACTTGGACGTCCTGCGCCAGGCCGTCACCAAGCTTCCGTCGACCGGGTATCCGAACCGTGCCGCCCTGCTGCTGCCGCACCTCGGCGAGATTCACCACCAGCCAGAGGTGTGGAAGCCGGCGCTGGATCTGATTGCGCAGTCCGGTGCCGACGATGCCGACGCAGTTCGGGCGGCTGCCATCGGATCGTGGGGAGATGCGCTCGGGTCTGCTGGGTCACTGGCGGCGGAGAACCGTCGAACGACTTGGGCCAAGTTGAAAGAACAGTTGGAGGTCGGCACTACGCTCTCGCCTCCGCCCTTCCACGACACCCCCGCTTGGTCGGCCGCGAGCCTTGTTTCGTCGGCCGACCGTTCTCGTCCGATCGACGCCGCCTTGGAGCAGCTCGTCGGTCTTGAGCCCGCGCTCTGGGACGACCTGGTTGACGAGGGCAGGATCACCAAGTCCGCAGCACTGACTTCTCTCCGGGGCGGCCTCAAGACGTATCTCCTTGCCCGCCTCGACCCGGCCAAACTAACCGACGCAGACGCAAAGGCCATTGGCAACGTCGGCGAGTTCGCACGCCGTCTGTTCCTAACACGCGACAAGGCCACTCTCTCTGGACTCGAACGAACGCCAAGAGTTGACCACTACCAGGCCCTGCTCGACGTCATCGACGGCGGACGGCCTGACACTCGACGTCTAGATGCAGACACCATCAGGCTTCTCGAACTGCCGACGACGGTCCTCGGCCAGATCAAAGACGGCGCAACGTCGACACTTCCCCCAGAAGTCGTTGCCGACCCCTCGCTGTGGCCAATGTTCGCGGACGTTGCCATCAGCGGAAAGCTTCTCCCTGACGCCAGCCGAGCCGCCAGCGACCCGCTGAACCTCTGGATCGGCGCACACCGGCTGCTCGGGCTCATCTGGGAGGGCAACCTCACCGCCGCAGTCGAACACGGCAAGCTCCTCGCCCCCCATGCCAAGGCCGTCGAAGAGCAGGAGGACGAGATCCTCAACCTGACGGCTTACGCCCTCTACCAGCTCGGGCGCGTCGACGAGGCGCTCGGCCTGCTGGAGAGCGCGCTCCAAGGTCTCTACACGGAGAACCTTCTCGTCAACACCAGCATCGTCGCGGGCAAGGCACGTCCCGAGGTTGGCGTGAAGTATCTCGCGCGACTGGTTTCCGAGGCACCGACGCCTGACCTTCAGCGAGCCGGCCTCGATCAGGCCATCAGCGTCTGGGAGCGGACCGATCTCGACTTCCCGCAGGTACTTGTACCTGCGCTTCGTACGGTCCTCGGCGCGGATCAACCGGTTGACGAGTACCTGCGACTCGGCCGGGTCGCTGTCGGAGTCGCTCCCGAGATCATCAGTTCGCTGGCGAATCCCGGTGGCGAGTTGGACGGCCCCTACCGCCTGATACAGATCCGGGGCCGCTGGAAGACCGACAAGGACATGTTCTTGTCCCAATTGGCGGAGCAGTACATTGCGCTCTACCGGTCCGTTGGACGCGCTGAGTGGTTCCTGGCCGACTGGAGCACTTGGGTTGACACGATCCGCGAGTCCGTTTTCACGGACTTTGGCGAGGCGGTGGGCAGCGCCGAGTTCATCGACAAGGTTCTGGTCGATGCGCCAGACCTCTTCAGCGATGAGGAGCGATTCATCCTCGCGCCGCAGGCAGGGGCGCACATCAATACCGCCTATGCCAACAACGGCAGTTGGCTCAACGATCAGGCGTTGCGGAAGTTCTTCTTCTCGCCGATTGACGACTTCCACCGCCGTCGCGGCAACTTCAACGACTCCTTCGCAGAATACCTAGCGACGAACTTCACCCTCTGCCTCGGAAATGTCGGGATTCGCATGGTCGGCGCCGGCCGCGATGCCGTAGCGGAGAACTACAACCCCTTGGTCGAGCGCCTGCGCTGGGACAACCAGAACCGCTTCACGATCATCACCCAGATGGACCGAATCCTCGGGGAGACCGAGCAAGGGCTCCTCGCAACTCTCCGGTCCATTGTTGAGCAAATGCGTCGCCTTGGTTCTGAGGAGAAGCGAGATCTGACCCGAATGCTCACGAATGACGTTGATGAGTGGCAGGACGAGATCAACCGTCTGCGGAGGAATCTGTGATGAGGGGTGGCCATGTCTGACAGAAATCCCTACGTGATGCTTGGGGTCCCGTTCGGGTCTCCTCGGGATGTCGCCACGCGTGCATTCGCCCGTAAGGCCAAGGGGCAGCGGCGCTCTCGCTCACGAGTCAGCGAGAGCAAAGGCGAACTCACCGACCTGACGTGGGCTCTCAACCAGGTATCGGAAGCGATCCGCGATCCACGTACCGCGTTGGACGTCTACCGAGTTCCTGCTGATCCGAATGCACTGGAACCCATCGGCGAAGGCGTGCTTCGCCCAGGGCCGGAAAGCATGCCCCGTACCACCGCATCTTCGGATGCCGAATGGGCTCGTCTTCTTGACGCAGCTCGTGAGGAAGCCGTCGCGGTTCTACATGAAGAGATCGCATCAACCGCGGCGCTCCCGGAGCGTTGAGAAACATGAAAGGTAACAACAATGGCTAGGGCCGAGGACTTGCTCGTCGACCTCCAGGAACGCATCAAGGGACTGGAACAACAGGCGGAGCTCATCAAGACAGTTCTGATCGTCAAGGAGCCGAACACGGTTCAGGCATCCCAGGCGTACGACGGACTGCGCAAGCAAGTTGTAGCTGCCGCTTCCGAGCGACGCAGCCACCTTGCCCAACTCGTCGCCATGTCGGTGGCCGTGTCGCGCGCTACTGCGGTGAGCGACTTGGTTCCCCAGGTCAAGGAGTGGATGGAGCAGGCCGGAGTCGCTCCGTTGGGCGGCGTCCCTGAAGGTCACGACGCCAGCCACCTCTTTGAGGACATCGGCGGCGACGGACTGGACGGCTCGCTGGAAATCATCGAACCGGCGTACATCGACGTGCAGACCGGGACCGTGCTGCGCCTCGGTCGTGCGCGCTTGGCGCCGGGAAGCAAAGCCGCCGCGCCAGAGACCGGAGAGACGAGCAACCCTGACACCTCCAAGGACGTGATCGCATGACCGCCTTCGGCATCGACTTCGGCACGACGAACAGCGTTCTTGCCGTAACGAACGGCGGTGCTATGGAAACGGTTTCACTGGATCAGCCTCCGGGCGAGTTCGCGGAACTCGGTTTCGATCGAGTGCTCCCAACCGTTCTGGCCGACCGCAACAGCACGCTAGAGTTCGGCTGGAAGGCAAAGCGGAACCCGAACAAGCTTGCGGCCGTGAAGCGGATGTTCCAGACCGATGACGACGTGACTATCGGCTCCCATCACTTGAAGGTCGAAGAGGCAGCCGCCGTCTTCTTCCGTCAGATCAAGGAGCGGGCGGCGAACTCGGGCCTCAACCTCGACAGCGCCGTGGTCACCATCCCTGCCAACAGTCGCGGCGCGGCCCGTTACCGCACAAAGATCAGCGCCGGCCTTGCGGGCATCCAAGTCGAGGCCCTTCTGAACGAACCGACTGCAGCGGCAATGGCGTACGCCAAGACAATCCGAGACGGCGACCGCGTTCTCGTGTTCGACTGGGGCGGCGGCACCTTGGATGTCACGGTTCTCCAGAACATCGACGGCGCCTTCGTCGAAGAGGCGTCCAAGGGCATCCAGCGGCTCGGCGGGATCGACCTTGACGACGCCTTCGCCGCAGCGGTCCGAGCAAAACTGCCTGCTGGCTCCCAGCTTGATCCATTCGACCTCGAACTGGCCAAGGTGAAACTGTCCACGCAAGAGCAGACCGTTCTTTCACTCATGGGCGGCGGCACAGTTGAGGTCACCCGGGGCGAGTTGGAGAACGCCATTCGACCGCTCATCAACCGGACGAGAGAACCCGTCGACAAGTGCCTCGCCGATCTTGGCAACGCACGGATCGACCACCTCGTCATGGTTGGTGGCTCCTCGAAGATTCCGATGGCCCAGCGCTACATCCGCGAGCTGCTTCGTCTTGAACCAATGGCTGACGTTGACCCGATGACTGCCATCGCGGAGGGCGCAGCGCTCGCGGCTGGCATTCTTTCCGGCGAGGTCGAGGATCACGACTTCTTCGTCGGCACCGAGCACGCGCTCGGCACTGTCGTCCACAACCAGGGTCCCGACAAGCCCGAGTTCTCGGTACTCATCCCCCGGAACACGAAGCTTCCGGCCGAGGCAACGGACTCATATGTTCCCGCTGGGGACAACCAAGAGCAGGTGCTCGTCCAGATCATCGAAGGCGACCCGGAGGCACCATTTGCGCATGAGGACAACGTGATCCTCAAGGCGTGGGAGGTTCAACTCGAACCTCTCCCCAGAGCCGACGCGGCGTTCCTGGTGACGTTCGAGTACGACGTGGACGGCATCCTGCACGTGAAGGCTCAATACCAGAAGACTGGCAAGGTCATCCTCGACGAGGAGTTGTCCTTCGGTGCAGCCGGGAACAAGTCCGAACTCGTCAACATGCGCAAGCGCATCGACAGCCTCAGCACCGACGGAAGCACAGGCAGTGGCTCCGCCTCCAGCCCGGCTTCCAACAGCAACCTGTCGGCCGAGAGCCAAACTGCGATCTCGCGGGCGAAGGACAAGATCATCCCGTTCGTTGACAACAACACGCAATCGCAACTCGAAGGCTTGGTGAACGCGCTGCAGGGCGCGTCCTCAGACACAGAGGACGATGCACGCCGAGCCCTCGAAACCGCCATCCGCGAGCACAGCTACCTCCTGTGACCGCACTACCAAGACCCTGCATCTGAACAACAGAAAGGCCACGACCATGACCGAGATGCTTGTCCTGCCGTTCTACGTCGTTATGGACGTCTCGTACTCCATGACGATGGCCTCGCAGACGCCGGACGGAGCCCCGAAGGCACCGATCGACAGCGGCAATGACGTCGTGAAGGAGGTCAAGATCGCGCTTGAGGACTCGCCTCTCCTCTCAGACAAGGTGCGCTTCTCGCTGATCGACTTCTCTGATGACGCCCAGGTCGTGATCCCGATGTGCGACCTGACCACAGTGGCGCCCCACGACATCCCGACTCTCACCGCGCGCGGTGGCACTTCCTACGCAGCGGCGTTCAACCTGCTCAAGAAGCAGATCAGTCAAGACGTGGCGCAGTTGAAGGCCGATGGTCACAAGGTCCACCGGCCCGCCGTTTTCTTCCTCACGGATGGCGACCCGACCGATGACGACTCGGTGTGGCAGGGAGGATTCGCAGACCTCACCAGCCCGGGTTTCAAGGAGCGTCCGAATTTCATTCCCTTCGGCGTAGCGCAGGCGAAGAAGGCCATCCTTGACCAGTTGGTCTACCCACCGGGCAAGATGCGTTCCTTCATCCAGCAGAACCCGAATGACGCCGCCAACGGCATCAAGGCGATGGCCGAGATCCTGATCGGCAGCATCGTCGGCTCGGTGACGTCGTTCTCCGAGGGCTCCGAGAGCGGCGCCTTCATGCTTCCCGAGCCGGATGAGGACGAGGACGTTTGGCTCTGAGGGTAGACGAGCACGAACTCGGCCAGCTAAAGCCACTCGCAAAGGGTGGCATGGCCGAGGTCTTTGACTTGCCCGATTTCAGGATCGGCGAACACCCTGAGTGGCCCCTCGTCTACAAGCGGTTCAAGAAGGCAACTAGGCCGATCCCAATCTTCGGCCTGGAAGCCCTCGTCAAGTTGCGAGATGGGCTCCACCCAGACCAACAGAAGGCGATGGACCAGCAGTTCAACTGGATGGTTCGCGTAGTCGTTGACGGCCAGCATGGAGCATCGGGAATCCTGCTCCCTAGGCTCGACGGCACCTACTTCACCAAGAAGTACAACAGTTACGGCGAGGTCAGTGAAGGGCCGTGCGAAGCCCAGAACCTGACAGCAACAGATGACTTCTTCCAGCGCTGGCGCATTCCGAACCCCAGCATGGAGCAGCGCTTCCTCCTGTGTCGCAGCCTCGCGCTAGGCCTGGGCAAGTTGCACCGCGCCGAAGTCATCTATGGCGACCTGTCACTCCGAAACTTCCTCTACCGACTCGAACCGACCGTGTCTGTGATGTTCGTCGACACAGATGCGGTTCGACCCAAGGGCGGAAGCTCTCCCCTTGGCCGTCAGCCGCACACCGGAGATTGGGAACCCCCGGAAGCGCTAGCCGCTCAACGTAGCGGCAACAAAGTTGGGTTTGCGATCCAGAACTTCGAGACCGACCGCTACAAACTCGGGCTGGCAATCCTTCGCATCCTCGCGCGGGTGCCCCGAGCAGGCGAGACCAGAGATCCGAACCACATCAAGAGCGTAGTGCCCACCAACACGTTCACGATGCTGCAAAACAGCCTGCACGGCAAACCCGCCGATCGCCCCACAGCCAAGGACTGGTATCAGGAGTTCCGATGACAGCAGCAGACACCAAGTGGAGCCCTTTCGAGCCCACCAACGCCATCGGCGACGCAGGCCGTCAGCCCGAAATCCAATCAGTGTCCAGCGACCTCAACGTCGGCGTGGCGGACACCGCCCTCGACTTCCTGACTGTCGGCTCGCTGGAAGTTCGAGCCTGCTCTTCCCGAGGCTGGAGCCATCGGTACAAGGGCACCCCTCGTCAAGATGCCTACTCAATCCTGGTAGGCGACGACGTGCTAGTCGTCGCCGTTGCCGATGGTGTCTCCGAGGGTGACTACTCGCAGGTAGCGGCTGATACAGCAGCTCGCGCCACCGTGAAACTGGCCGCCAATGACATCGCAAAGAACGGTGCTGTCGACTGGTCACTCCTCGCTCGGCGCGTTTCTCTCCGCATCGTCGAGGAAGCGGAGTACCGACAGATCGCCCCTAGCGCTGCACCCGAGACGGACATCAACGAGCGAGTCCGTGCGGTTCGCTCCAGGATGTCGACCACTCTCATCGCTGCCGTTCTCAAACGCTCCCCCACACACAGCGGCGTCGAGGCTCAGATCAGTGTCATCGCAGGAGACTCGGCTGCTTACCAGATTCTGAACAACAGCGATGTCCTCACCCCCGTTGGCGGAGGAAAGGAGCTCGGCGGCTCGATCTCATCGACCAGCGTCAAGCCGCTGCCCGGTCCCGCCAATCCAGAGGTTGCCACCATCTACCTCCAGCCAGGCGAGATGCTTGTCCTCGGCACGGATGGTCTCGGTGATCCGGCCGGCGACGGATCGAACGACTTCGGCCGTGAGTTGGCCAACCGTTGGAAGACTCCGCCGACCATCGACCAGTTCCTATTGGACATCAACGTTTACCGTCGGAGCTTCGACGACGACCGCACTGCCGTGGCAATCTGGTTGCGCCCCGATGTCGTGCTGCCGGACGCGCCACCGGCCGACCCACTTTCGCAAAACGCTTCGCCCGCGCCGGAAACCCTTGAACCAGCGCCAGACCCGAGTCCGGCTCAAGCGCCGCTGGTAGTGCAAGCTGTTTCGGAGGCTGAGGCATCAGCCCCAGCGCCGGAAGCTGCGGGCGGTCCACTGCGCGCCGGCGCTGGCTACACCGACAGTGAGGGGCTCTGGCACGCTGGCGATCCGCCCACAACGACTCCTTCCGGCCCCCAGACGACCGCACCCGAGCCCAACGACGACTTGGTCGCCGTGCTCGAAGCAGTTGCTCCTCCCGAGGTGAACCCCTCGGCCACTGACCCCTCCGCAGAACTCATTGCGGAGGCCCCTGGAACAACGCCCACTGATCCAGGTTTCCAAGCAATCGAGTTCCCGAAGGAGTCATGAGCGCATGGGCATTCTCATTACCATTCTGATCATCGCCGCCCTTGTCGGTGGCATCTGGTGGAACCACCAGAACGCCAAGAAGGCTATGGAAGGCGTGAGTTTCGTCGTGCCCTATCCGCCGTCGGCCGTGGCGGCGGCCATTGACCGTGCGCACAACCAGGGCGCAATGGCCGCGCTGCGAGGCACGTTCGGCGGAATGTCTGTGTCTTCTCTCGGGCCGTCTGGCTTCGCAACCAACAGCAAGATGGGTGACAGCGGCGAGATCGCCATCTCTCGTGATGCGGCTGGCTCGCTTGTCACCGCGAGGGCGCTTGAGTTGTACGTCGGGATGCCCCCGAAGCAGCTCAACCACAACGGCGGGATTTGGGGCTTGAGCGTCAACATCTGCCACGGCATCTACCGGATGCTTGGAGTTACTCCCGGTTCAGCCAAGGTGAAGCGTTGGCAAAACGGCCTAGAGAGTCGCGTCAACAAGGCGATCGCCAAGGCGACGAGCTGACGCACCGAAGAAGTTTCGCTGCGCTGGTCGTCAGTTGGTGGCGACCAGCGCAGCGGCCACGGTGGGCGACTCGTTCTTGCCGAAACGAAACAACGAGGGGGCTTGTCGGTTCGAGACGTTGAGGCGTAGGCCGTCCGTGTACTGCTGTAGGCCGACAAGTTTGTCCCGCCGGAACTCCAAGGTCTTCTGACCGCCAAGGAACACGGCGCGGTCGCTAGTTATGACGAGGGCGCCCGAGTCCGAAACAACCAAGTCCTGACCAACCACCACGCTCTTGCCGCGTGAGCCGCCAAACCGGTAGCGAACCCCCATCCCGAGCGGAACGCTCAGTCCTGACGACCTCCCACGCCACTCACGTCGAACAACCTCTTTGAGCAGCCCCACTTGGAACGCCGCGTAGGCCACCTCGCCTGCCTTCACGATCATCGGCGGGTCTGCGAGAGTCGGTGGGCGACTGTCGTTGATTCGAGCCACAGCGAGTTGCTCCCAGGCCGCAAAGTTCAACGTGCGCAAGTCCTTGATGTGGAGCCCGAGCGCTTTGCACGCTCCGACCAGGTCTGCCTCTTCCTGCGCATTCAAGATGTCGTCGTCGCACACCAGGGCAACGGCTGAGCCGACCAGGGTCCAGAGATCGGAATCCAACGCTCGGCCAGCGAGGTCCGACCGAAGGTCAACCACCAGACTAGAGACTTGGGACAATGCGCTCCGGTTTCCTCGCGCGGCTGCATACATGGCGGACTCAAGCTGGGACCACCTTGGGTCTTGGCGGGCACCGGACTGACCCATCAGTCGTTGAAACCACACGCGAACTGCTCCCCAACGTCCCGACTAGTTGTTCCGGTCATCGGCCGGAGAGCGATCGGTATTGAGCAACGGATCGTCGCCGGATGTTGCGAGGCGCTTCGCCCAACACTGGCCGTCCGACCAGCCCTCGGACGCGCACCACTCAAGAAGCGGGCGGGTCGTGTCGTACTCCTCGCCGCTGAGCACGACCCACGATTCAAGACTCGAAGGGCCGAAGCTCCCTGGCCAGTCACCACTCCAGATGAGAAGCGCTCCCGGATACTGCGCCTTCAGGTCGTGATACTTGTTGAGGATCTGGGTCGGTGATTCCCCAGGCGCGCTGGACGCCAACTGAGCAGTCCAGACCCCTTCGAGTGCAGAACTCGCCGACGAGTCGGATGCAACGATCGCATCGAGCTCGCTGGCGGCATCGGCATCCACATCAACGGACTCAGGGCTCTCGACTGCCTCTGCGCTCGGCTCGTCCGCGGGTTCAGTAGTCGCCTCATCGGTGGTCGTACTTGGGTCCTGCTCGTCATCCGGCACGGTGGTGTCGTCACCTGATCCAAGCGACGATGAAGAGCTTGGAATGGTGGCAGGATCATCCCCGCGAGCAAGCAGTGCTGCGGTCGAGATACCGCCAATCAGGATGACCGCCAGGACCCCAGCGAGAACCCATAGCCCGCGACGCGACCCGGACGACCCGCGCACGCTGCCGCCGTGCCGTGGCCCAGCCGGCGGCGGAGCCAGCGGTGTTGTTGGGATAGGCGGTGGCGAAGCTGGCTGGCGCTGCTTCGTCAGGTCCACACGCGGGGAGTCCCCACTGAAGTCAGTCATTGTCGAGTATCTCCAAGTTCAAGCGTTAGTCACCCCCGAGACGAACACCACAAATCTTATCGGTGCAGCGGGGTTAGCCGTGGATCGACGCCCAGGCTCTGCCTCATGGCCCCTGCGAGATTGTTTGCCGCGCTAGAGGAACGTCGGGCAACTGTCATCGCTTGCCGTAGTGTTCACCGTCGCTTCCTCTGGCACCTGGATCTGCTGGCGGGTATTGCGACTTCGTGCCCGCTTCCCGTTGTGGTTCGGCTACCACAACGTCTCCAGGTGCGATTGGGGCGAGCGCGACCCCTCGTTGCCTTGCCCGCCTGCGGAGGAAAGGCACAGTAGCGGCCGCACCAAGTGCCAAGGCACCACCAGCGGCGAGCAACGGAAGACCGGGACCGTCATTGTCGCTCTCGCCCACCTCAGTCGTATCCCCGCCAGCAGTCGGCGTGGTCGCCGATTCCTCTCTAGGAGTCACTGCGGGAGTCGGCGACGTCGATTCCACTGACGAGGCTGACGATGGGGTCACCGGGGTGGCCGCCGATAGGGCCTGACGGATCGCGGAGGCACGCGCGGCGAAAGAGTCGTCCTCGATCATGGCGTAGGCGAAGTCTCCTGGGCAGGTGGTCGTGCTCATATCCCGGTGACCAGCCACCGTCTTGCTGTGAACCTGGACGCCAGACGGGTATCGGTTCGAGCCCCGGGAAATGAAACTCGTCGTGGCCCCTGGTGTGATGTCAACCAGGTGCCGGTCAGCCAAGTAGGCAAGTACCCGGTCCATCGAGTCCCGTGCGGCATCCGTCGGAGCCTGCACGTCAAGGTTGCCGATGAAGCAGGCCAACTGTGAAAACCCCTGACTACCACCGGTTGCGTCTGGCACAGATGCCTGAGTCAGACTCCCTGATCGCCCTTCGTACACGACTCCGAACTGATCAATGAGGAAGTTGTAGGCGATGTCAGGCCAACCCTTTGCGGAACTGGTGTGGTAGTCGTACATGCCTCGGAGCAGTGCGGGAGCGTCGCCGGGGCCGTAGTTGTTTCCAGGCTCGGCCGTGTGATGCACGAGCAGGAACCGCACGTCGGTCTCCACTCGAATCTTCCCACGCGGAGGGCGGTTCTCTGCCCAGCCATCCCTCGTAACGATTTCGAGTCCGGGTGCGACAGTCACCGTCGGAACCTGAAGAAGAAGTCTTGGCCGGGCGAGCGCGGGCGTCGCGAAGAGTGCTCCGGCCGCGCCACCAACAGCTCCCGCAATGAGGACACGGCGGCTCAGCTCTCCGCTGCGATTGCACGATTCGCACATACCGGGTCCTACCAGCTCACGAGGAAGGAGTGGTGATCGGTCGGAACTGACGGACACAACTTCCCAGAGGAGCATCGCGCTGCCGACACTGTTCCTCGGCGGCCGACCGGTCCGGGAACGGCCCGATGACGGCAGCTACGGCATTCGCCCCCGGCCAGTAGTCAGGGGCGACCGCAGCCTGCTCGTCCAAGGTTCCACCGCGCCCGTCGCTCGCAAATCCTGTCTGGTAGGAGTCCGTATCCACGACCTGCCCACCATTGCCCGACGCGACTCCAGGAAGCGCGTCGACCTCGGCCGACCCCTTGAGTGCGGAGGAAACGAGAACGAACCAGCCGTCAACAATCGGATTGCCGGATAGGTCCGCCGTGGGAGTCGTCGATGACGTGGGCGGCGCCTCGGTCGGATCGTCGGCATATTCGGTGGACACTGGATCGGCGGCGGCTGACTGCTCGTCCTGCGTCGCTGGACTGGCGGCCGCTTCTCGTTCGTCAGGCTCGGACCCGTTGCCCAAGATGATCGCCCCGCCACCGACGACCAGCACGCCAACGACGACGGCGGCCACAATCAAGCCCAGCTTCTTGCTTCCCGGACCACTGCTGGCAACTTGTCGACCCCCGCTCCGGCCTGAAACTGGAGCAGCCGGGGGTGCGGTTTGATGTGTAGGTGCTGCGGGCGGTGGCGGCGTGAGGGGTCTCGACGGCGGCACCACAGGCGGTGGTGTCGCGCCCTGGCGCTTGGTCAGGTCCACGCGCGGGGAAGAACCCCAGTGATCGTCGGCCATCGCGTCTCTCCATGATCCATAACGTTGCCACCCCCGAGACCGAACACCTCAACCCTATCGGTGCCGCACCGTCAGCCGCGCGTGCCTGATGCCCGGTCGACGCGAACGTTGGAAAGGTTGGCGCACCTCGTCTGAAAGACCACCGATCGGGGAGGCAGGCATGAGCCATGAGAGACAGCCGGCTCCAGAGTCCCAAATGTGACGTAAGATACGAGTACGGCGACCTCGCCGGTCCGTCGGCAAGGCGTCGTCTGCGCTCTACGCCAGGAACCCTGGCGGAGGGCAACTGGATCTCGGTCATGATGCACGCGCGAGGAGTTACAGGTGTAGCGACGGCAGCACTGGTTGTCGTCGCTCTCGGTGCGTGCAGCGGCGGCAATGATCCTGCGGCGAGCCCGAGTGCCTCACAGAGCACATCGAGTTCGCCGGCCCCGATCACACCCACGCCGCCATCGGAGAGCGAGATCGTCTCGGAGGCGGCGTCTGACGTTGTGAGGGCGTACTTCACCACCGTCGACCAGGTGCGACAGGACGCCAAGAGACCGGCGACCGACCTGGATGCTGTCGCGTCGAGCACTCAACTCGCTGCTCAGAAGCGCCTGCTGAGGAACCAGCGTGAGAGTGGCCGTCGCCAGGTGGGCGATACCAAGGTGGTCGAGGTCAACGTCGAGTCGGTGAGTCTCGAAGATCCTGCGACGGCGTATGTCGACGTGTGCTGGGACGTGAGTGGCGTGGACATCTTGGACGCCGACGGCAAGTCGGTCGTGACGGATGGACGCACGAACGTCGGGTGGACACGCTTCGCGGTCACCAACCCGGAGTGGGACACGGCACCGACCGACGGGTGGCGGGTGTCCAGTGGGTCCGATCTGGAGAAGGAACCGTGCGCCGCGTCCTGACCCTCGCGGTCATGGTCGCAGCCCTCGCAAGCGGGCTGGCCATCCTCACGGTCTCGCCGGCCTACGCCGACACAACTTGCGGCCAGACGGACCCTGCCACCGGCGAGTGCTTGGTATGGATCGAGGTGCCTGGCAATCCGGGCGATCCCGGCGACCCCGGTGATGATGGACCGAAGGACACGGGTTCCGGTGCCTCCTGCTATTGGGACGGCTCGAAGCAGGGCATCAGCGACCCGCCGCCTGGGCCTGTGCCGTGCAACTCCGAGTACGGCTACTGGTCGAACTCCTACCGCTGCTACATCCAGTACGTCGACCCGCAGCCAGGGCCGGGACACCCGTTCTGGGAGGGCGTCTACATCGAGGAAGGCGCGGTCTACCAGTGCTACCAGCCGCAGACGGACCTGCTCATCTGGATCTGGGCTGCTGACCCTCCCCCGAACTCGGGCACCGGTCCGACCCCGCGAGAGGTCGCGCAGCTCGCGATCGACGACATGAAGCTCACCGCGATCAACATCGGGATCGCCCCCAAGGCCGAGGACGGCAGCGTCGGCCTCGTCGGGATGCCGGTATGGATGTGGGCCGCCGAGCCCGGTGAGCACACGTGGGGACCCATCACCGCCACGGCCAGCGCTGGCGGCATCACCGTCACGGCGACCGCTCGGGTCCACAAGATCACCTGGGACATGGGCGACGGCGCCAAGGTCACCTGCACCAAGCCGGGCACGCCGTACAAAGCCTCCTACGGCAACCAGAAGTCACCCGACTGTGGCCACGTTTACACCAAGTCCAGCTCGTCGAAGCCCGACCACAAGTTCAAGGTCACCGCGACCTCGGACTGGGTCATCGAGTGGGAAGGCGCAGGGCAGACAGGAACCATCCGGCTGAACGGACTCGTCCGGGAGGCCCAGATCGCCATTGGAGAAGCGCAGGTGCTCGTGCAGTAACCGGCAGAGGAAGGCAGTAGGTATGAGTAAGACAGCCACCCGAGACGACAGGACACTCGGCCCCGAGTCGAGTCCCGCCGCCAGCCAACTTGTGCCGCCACCGAAACTCCGCCGACGCCCGGCACTTGTCCTCGTCGCCATCGCTGCCGTCCTGCTGGGTGGCTTGCTCGCTGCATGGGCGTGGACGGCAACGACCAACACACAGGAAGTCCTTGTCGCCCGGCACACCATCGAACGTGGTTCGGTCATCGAGGCCAACGACCTCGCTCGAGTTCGGCTCAGCGCGGACCCCGCACTCAAGCCGGTAGCAGCGAGCGAGTTCGACCAGGTGGTCGGGCAACACGCCGCGTATGACGTCGCGGCTGGAGCGATGCTCACTCCTGACTCGATCACGACTGCGGTCGAGCCGACCGGGAACAACTCCATCGTCGGCGTCGCTGTGACCCCTGCGCAGGCTCCGGGACTCGCGCTGGTCACCGGCGACCGGGTGCGTGTGGTCGTGACTCCGGCACAGGGCGAGGAGCTGCCCGCCGGATCGCCGACGTTCAGCGAGGCAACCGTGGCCGGGGTCCACGTCTCCGACGAGACCGGGCAGACGATCGTGGACCTCCTCGTCCCCCACGCCGACGCCGCAGTTCTGGCGGCCCGCGCTGCCACGGGCAACGTCTCGTTGGTCTTGGACTCGCGGGAGCGCTGATGGCTGTCATCGCACTTGCTTCCGCGTCGGGGTCGCCCGGCGTCACCACGACGGCGCTCGGCCTTGCTCTGTTGTGGCCACGTCCGGTGCTGTTGGTCGAGGCCGATCCCACTGGCGGCTCCGGCTTGCTGGCGGGCTACTTCCGGGGCACCCGCGAGTACGAGGCTGGGTTGATCGAGCTGGCGCTGACTGCGAGCAGCATCCACGACGGGCTGGCCGAGATCGCCCAGCGCATCGAGGGGACAACCGTCTCCTTCGTCGCGGGCACCCGGTCCCACACGCAGGCGCCCGCACTGCGAGACCTGTGGCAACCACTGGCCGACGAGCTGGCGGACCTGGAGAGGACGGGCCAGGACGTGATCGTGGATGCCGGCCGACTCGGACTCCTCGGGTCACCTGAACCGCTCCTGGCGAACGCTGATCTGACTCTGCTGGTGACCCGGACGACGCTGCCAGCGCTTTCTGCGGTACGGTCATGGGCCGACTCGATCCAGCGAGGCACGTTCGACTGGCAGCAAGCCGGGGTCGCGGTCGTCGGCGACGGCCAGCCGTACAAGGCGAGCGAGGTCGGCCGCGTGCTCGGGCTCCCCGTGGTCGCCACACTCCCCGACGAGCCCGATGCGGCTGCGGTCTTCTCGCGTGGTGCCCAACCTTCGAAGCGGTTCGAAACCGGCCCGCTGGTTCGCGGTCTCCAGGCAGGGATCGCCTCGATTCATTCGACGGTCTCCTCTCGGCGGAGCGAACTACTCGAAGGAGTGCGGCCATGACGAGTGAGAGCGTCGATGAGACGCAAACCGAAGTCGCGGATCTGACCGCGCTGCCGTTGTTCGCACAGCCACTGCCAGCTAACGGCCAGTCCGGTACGCATCGGAGCCCGTCCGGACCGCGACTGGTCAGGCCCATCGACTCGACGGGCGGCGCCGGGCCTGCGGCGGGAGTTGACTGGTCGCTGGTGGCGGCGCTGCGTGCCCAAGCCTCCGAGCAGTTGAGTCAGGCGGTGGCCGCCGACCGGACGCGGCTCGACAAGGCAGCGCAGGAGGAGCTCGGGCGCTCGATCGTGCTGGACCTCATCGAGGCGACCGTCGCGGATCGGGTGAACGCTGGGAACACCGCGTGGTCGACCGCCCAACAGGACATGCTCGCCCGCGCAGCGTTCGACTCGCTGTTCCGGCTGGGGCGCCTTCAACCCTTGGTCGACAACGACGACGTGGAGAACATCATCATCGCCGGCCACGACAACGTGCTCCTGGAGCTCATCGACGGGTCGCTGGTCGACGGCCCGCCGGTGGCGGACTCCGATGAGGAGTTGATCGACTTCCTCGTCTTCCTCGCCTCCCGGTCCGAGGTCAATGCCCGTGGGTTCTCCGAGGCTCAGCCTCGGCTACACCTGCGGCTGGACGGTGGCTCGCGTCTTGCAGCGGCTGCGTGGGTAACTCCGCGGCCCTCGGTCGTGATCCGTCGTCACCGGCTGATGGAGATCACTCTCGATGACCTCGTGGAGCGGCAGATGCTCACCCCTGTCGCGGCATCGTTCCTTCGGGCTGCGGTAAAAGCGCGCAAGAGCATCGTGGTGGCCGGTGCCCAGGGCGCGGGCAAGACGACTTTGGTGCGCGCCTTGTGCGCGGAGATCGACCCTCTGGAAGCGATCGGCACATTCGAGACCGAGTATGAGCTGCACCTGCACGAGTTGAAGCGCCACCGGATCGTCCACCCGTGGGAGGCCCGCCCCGGCTCGGGAGAACGCGGCCCCGACGGCCGCATGGCCGGTGAGTTCACGCTCGACGACGCCCTGGTCGACTCCTTCCGCTTCAACTTGTCGCGCCAGATCGTTGGCGAGGTTCGGGGCAAGGAGATCTGGGCGATGATCAAAGCGATGGAGTCCGGCACAGGTTCCATCTCCACCACCCACGCTTCCGATGCGGTCGCCGCAGTCCGCAAGCTGGTGACCTGCGCGATGGAGGCAGGGCCGCACATCACCCACGACCTCGCGACGTCAAAGCTTGCGGCAACGATCGACGTGATCGTCCAGCTCGATCTGCGCACTACGACGGTCAACGGAGTCTCACAACGTCACCGGCGCGTCGCGGAGGTCATCGCGCTCGCCCCCGGTGAAAGGGAGACCGGGTACGCGACGACTCACATCTTCGCCCCCGACCCTGACGGCACTGCTCAGCCAGCCGTACTGCCTGATGAGTACCGATCCCTCACGCAGTTCGGGTTCGACCTGTCCGGCTACCTCCTGGGCCAGGAGCCCCGGCCATGATCGCGCTCGTCCCAGCCTTGGCGGGCGCGCTGATCGTCGCCGGACTCATCGGCCTCATCTTCGGAATCCGCCCGGCGCCAGTTCGTGAGAAGCGTCCTGCAACCCGGCGGACGCGACGCCTCGGAGAGCTGGATCGGACCACACGGCTGCTCCTGCTCGGCGGCATTGCGGGCGGGGTGGTCGCGTGGCTGGTCACCGGGTGGGTGCTCGCCATCGTCGCTGTGCCCGTGGCTGCGGTCGGACTGCCGATGCTGCTGTCGTCCGGGTCGGCTGCATCGCGGATCGCGCGGTTGGAGGCGATGGAGGAATGGACTCGCTCGCTGTCGGGCGTGTTGACCGTGGGGGTTGGGCTTGAGCAGGCCCTGGTGGCGACGCTGCGGTCCACTCCGGCAGCGGTCGCGCCCGAGGTCACCCGGCTGGTGGCGCGGCTGCGGGCACGGTGGGGCACCGAGGACGCGCTGCGAGCGTTCGCGGACGAGTTGGACGACTCCACCGGTGATCTGATCGCTGCGAACCTCATCCTCGGGGCACGTCGGCGTGGCGCGGGCTTGGCTTCGGTGCTCGAAGGTCTGGCCGAATCGGTCGCTGCGGACGTGCGTGCGCGGCGTCAGGTCGAGGCAGACCGAGCCAAACCCAGGGCGACGGCCCGGTGGGTGACGCTCATCAGCGCAGGTGTGCTGGTGATCCTCGCGGTGTCGGGCACTTACGTCGCGCCGTACAGGAGCCCGCTCGGGCAGGTCATCCTCGTCGGGCTGCTGTCGGCGTACGTCGCCACGCTGATCTGGATGAAGCGCATGGCGATGGGCCGCAACCTCCCACGCTTCCTCGACCGACAGCAGACTCAACCACCGGCTCGGAGTTTGGCATGACCACCGGGCTCCAACTAGCCCTCGCCGCCGGAGCCCTCGTCGCGCTCGGCGTCGTGCTGCTCGTCGTGCGACTGATGCCCGCCGAGCCGGACCTCGCTGAGGCATTGGCGCGGCTCACCCCGACTCGGGGTCGCGCCAACGCCGTTGGCCCGACCACGGTGAGGGGCGGCAAGGAACGTCTCGGCGTGTGGGCGATGAAGGCCCTTCCTCCGGGGATGTGGGTGCGGACCCCTGCCCGCGAGTTGGCACTGCTGCGCATTCCGCTGGCTCGGTTCTACGGCGACAAGCTGACGTTCGCGTTCCTAGGGTTGCTGATCCCGCCACTCTTGGCGTGGTTCTTCGGCCTCATCGGTCTCGGGTTCCCGGTGGCGATTCCCGCGCTCGCCTCGCTCGGTCTGGCGGTGGTGATGTTCTTCCTGCCCAACTACAACGCGGTTGATGACGCGCGCAAAGCGCGGCTTGAGTTCACCCGGGCTCTCGGCGCCTACATCGACCTTGTCGCATTGGAGCGCCACAACGGTTCCGGCGTCCGGCAGGCAATGGAATCCGCCGCCGAGGTTGGCGACTCCTGGGTCTTCACCCGACTGTCGGAGGAGCTGACCCGCTCACGCTGGTCAGGACTGCCGCCCTGGGACGCGCTGCACACCTTGGCTGAGGAACTCGGACTTCCCGAGCTCGACGACTTCGCCGACATCATGCGACTCAGCGGCGAGGAAGGGGCATCGGTCTATGCCAACCTGCGCGCCCGCTCCGCCGCCATGCGCACCGCGATGCTCAACGACGAGATCTCCGAAGCCAACGCCGTCGGCGAGCGCATGACCATCCCCGGCTCACTGCTCGGCGTCATCTTCATGGCCTTGCTCGTCGCCCCATCGCTACTGCGGATGTTCAGCAACACCTGACAAACCACGACCCCCACGAAAGGGAACCCATCCAGGAAAGGAAACACCACTATGAACCGATTGCTCACACTCCTACTCACCCTCCATCTGAGTGCCGACGCGCGACTCCGCACCCGCGACGAACGAGGCTCGGTCACCACCGAGCACGTCCTTTGGGCGGTCGCCGTCATCGCCATCGTCGGGATCGTGGTCGCTGCGGTGAAGGCTTATGTCGAGAGCCAAGCCGGAAACATCAAGTAGCAGGCCACGAGCGCGAGCAAGGAACGAGCGCGGCTCGGTCTCCATCCACCTCGTCATCCTGCTGCCCGCCCTCTTCGCGGTGATGTTCCTAGGGATGCAGGCCGCGCTGTTCTACCACGCCCGGACGGTGGCAATCGCTGCTGCGCAGGAAGGTGCGAAGGCCGCTGGCGGTGAGAATGGCAAGGAGTCCGACGGGGTACAGGCCGCCGAGGCGTTCATCGCCGAAGCAGGTGGGGACGACGTGCTGACCGGAGCGACCACAACGGCGAACCGAACCGGCACCACAGCAACCGTGGTCGTCCAAGGCCACTCCCTCAGCGTGATCCCAGGCTGGTCACCCGTGGTCCGCCAAGTGGCATCCGTGCCCGTGGAGAGGCTGACCGCCCCATGACGCTTCTGCGGACCAGAGGACGGTTCCACGCAAGGGACGAGCGGGGGTCGGCTGCTGTCGAGGCCGCCGTCGGAGTGCCTGCCTTCGTGCTCTTCGTCGGGCTCATCATCTTCGGCGGACGGAACGCCACCACCCATCAGTCCGTCGAGACCGCCGCCGCCGATGCCGCCCGTGCAGCGTCCATCGAGCGCTCCGCGACGGTCGCGAAGAACAAGGCCATCGCGGCCGCGACCACCAGCCTGTCCAACCAAGGCATCGGGTGTCTCGACATCGACGTATCGGTCGACACCAGCCAGTTCAGCCGCACAGTCGGTGAAACCGCAGCCGTCACGGTGACCGTCCAATGCCGGCTCGACCTCTCCGACTTGTCCGTACCAGGGGTGCCCGGCAGTCGCCTCATCAAGGCCACCATGTCCAGCCCAATCGACACCTGGAGGGAACGCGGATGACACCCCGAACCCGCAACCGTGTCCGGGATGAACGCGGCTCCATCTCGATCTGGCTCGTCACCTCCAGCTTCGTGATGATGATGCTCGTCGGACTCGCTGTCGACCTCGGTGGCCAGGTCCACGCCAAGCAGCGCGCCCACAATATCGCCGCCGAAGCGGCCCGCACCGGCGCCGAGCAGGTGGAGGCCGCCCCAGCCATCCAGGGCCAGTACGTCCGCGTCGACGCTGCTGCCGCGCGCACCGCAGCCGAGCAGTACCTCGCCGCTTCTGGCATCGAGGGCACGGTCACGGTGACTGGCGGAGACACCATCCATATCGCCGTCACCGACACCTACACGCCCACCTTCCTCAGCTTCATCGGCATCGGCGACCTCACCGTCACCTCCGACGCCTCTGCTCGCATCGTCCGCAGCCTGGGAGGAACCGAACAATGAGACCCACCACACCAAGGCGCGGACGCGACCGACTCTCAGGACTCGGGGCGACCCTGCTCATTGCCGCCTTCGCCATCGGGATGCCGCCTCTGCTCTTCGCCATCGGCGCGACCCCCTGGCGCGAGAGCAACCTCGGCACCATCCTGACCAGCCCAGACGACGGCACACTTCTGCTCTTGGTCTTCGCAGTCGTAGCGTGGCTCGTCTGGGTGCTTTTGGCGTTGCTGTGTGCCCTCGAAGTCGTGGCCGTCATCCGAGGCGTCCCCGCCCCACGACTCCCCGGCCTCGGACCGCTCCAGGATCAGATCGGTCATCTCGTGGCCGTGGCCGCCCTTCTGTTCGTTGCCGCCCCGGCAGTCGCACCGGCATTCACTCCGCAGCCTGCACACGCTGCTCCCGAAACACCCCAGCAGGTCGTTCTCCCGACGGCGGCGCCGCTCGCCGAGACCTCGGCCTCCGCCGCGCCCGTGGTCAGCGCCGACACCGATGAGTCGACGGCGACCGTCGACTACACCGTCCGTCGCGGCGACAGCCTGTGGAAGATCGCCGAGGAGCAACTCGGCGACCCGATGCGCTTCCGCGAAATCGTCAGCCTCAACTCGGCGGCACTCCAGGGACGAGCGGACTTCATCAACCCTGGCATGGTGCTGCGCCTGCCCAGCGACGCAGCAAGCATCACCAACGCCACCGACGAGGCACCCCGCTCTGAGGAGACCTACGTGGTGGAGCCCGGCGACACCCTGTGGGAGATCGCCGACGAGAAACTTGGAGCGGGCGAGCGCTTCACTGAGATTTTCGAGGCGTCGCGCGGCACCGTGCAAGCCGATGGTCAGCGGCTCACCGACCCCGACCTGATCCGGCCCGGATGGGAGTTGACCGTCCCTGGCACCAGCACAGCCGTTCCGCCGGTCGTCGGTCCGCCGGTCGACCCCGAACCGACGGAACCCGAACCGGAGCCCGACCCAGTCGAGCCGAGCAGCCCGGAAGTCACGGACAGCCCGAGCCCAGCCGCCACCGGACAAGACTCGGCTACCGACGCGCAGGTTGAGGAGTCCGACCGAAGCGAGGTCGCTGGCACACCGGGCTGGTTGGTTCCCGGACTCACCGGTGTCGGCGCGGTCCTTGCTGCCGGACTCCTTACGGCGTTGCGTCGGCGCCAGCGCACCCAACTGCGCTACCGGCGACCTGGGCACATCATCGTGCCTCCGCCTGCGCCACTGCACGGTCTGGAGAAGACGCTTCACGTTGAAGGCTCCTTGATGGCGGCACACATCGAGGCGCTGGACCACGTTCTACGGCAGATCGGCGACAGCCCTCACGGTCTGCCCGAGGTGATCGCGGTGGCTCTGGCCACTAACGAGGCAACGCTCCATCTGTCCGAGTCCAGTGCGGATGCGACGCTTCCGGTGCCGTGGACCGGTGCGGGCCGTACTCGCCTCGCGCCGGTCCAAAGCGGCAGTACCGAGCCAAGCGTCCAGAACCCGCCGCCATACCCGCTCCTGGTAGCCGTCGGACAAGACGAGGCCGGGACGATTTGGTTCCTCAACCTCGGCCACGCGGCGCACGTCGCCGTCACGGGCGAGGCTGCCGTCGGCGAGGACTTCCTTCGCCACCTCGCTGCGGAGCTGGCGCTCAACCCGTGGTCAGCCGAGGTCGACATCGACACCTTCGGCCTCGCGCCCACTCTCGTCGGCATCGACCCGCACCGGCTCCACCACCACGCCGACACGCGCCTGCTCGACAAGCTCACGGCGGACCTTGCCCAACCCGGCATCCCCGGCCTTGCCCCAGAACGACGCCGTGCTCTCCTGCTGGAGCACACCTATGCGGCCACCGATGCTGCGCACGCGATCACTTCGGCCAACACCACTCATGCGGCTCGCGGCATCACTGTGGTCACCGTCGGCGACCACCGCACGGACGAGTCGCTGGCACTGCACATCGACGAGTCCGCGCGGCTCACCATTCCTCTTCTCGGCATCACGGTGGCGGCAGCGGGCCTGAGCGACGAGGAGGCATCGGCGTGTGCGGCGATCCTTGACGTCACCCGAGACGCCACCTTGGCCCCGGTTCCTGTGGACGAGGCGGCCACCGGCCGGGACAAGCTGGTCGACAAGGCTGGCGCGCTGCGTGACGAACTCGTGGAGTCCCGGCCGGTGGGACCGGCAGGTGGCACGGCGCTTCTCCCTCGGCCGACCAGTGAGTACGCCGATGTCGCGGCGACCACGCCCGAAGACGTCGAGATGCTGGCACCCGTCGTGCCCGAGACGACTCGCGCCGCTGTCGAGGACGCCGACCCGACCTTGGATCAGGAAGTTGCGTGGTGGTTCGACCCCACCTGCCGGCTCCCACGCATCAGCGTCTTGGGGCCAGTGCATGGGCGTGCTTACGGGGATGCGACGGACATCGCCGGCCGCAAGCCGTTCTACACCGAGATGCTGGCGTTCCTCGCTCTCCATCCCGACGGGGTGACCTCCGGGCAGGTCGCCGACGCCTTCGCCATCACGCCCAAGCGAGCCAGAGTGGACATGAACGCGCTCCGCTCCTGGCTCGGCACAAACCCTCACACCAGCGGACCGCATCTCCCGAAAGCGGACGAGTCCCGGGCCGCGAGGCAACGGGGTGGGCACTTCTACCAAGTCGACGACGTACTGCTCGACGCCGACCTGTTCCGTCGTCTCCGAGCTCGGGGACAGGCGCGTGGCGTGGCAGGCATCAACGACCTCGCGACCGCCCTGAGACTGGTCACCGGCCAGCCATTCGGACAGCTCCGCAACAACGGCTGGTCCTGGGTCTTGGAAGGCGACCGACTCGACCACATCCTCACCTGCGCCATCGTGGACGTCGCCCACATCGTGACCACCCATGCTCTCGCCGAGGGAGACCTGGCGATGGCCCACGAAGCCGTAGAGGTCGCGCACCACGCCGCGCCGTACGACGAGATCACCAACCTCGACCTCGTGGCCGTTGCCGCTGCCGAAGGGCATGAGGAACTGGCCGAGCAGCTTCTCAATGACCGGATCTACAACCGCAGCGACGACGACCTCGGACCCGTCGAGCTGCCTCCTCGAACCCAAGACATGGCCAGCAAACGCATCCAGAACGGCTCCCAACCGAGCGGCATCCGCCCCGTTCCGGCACCTCGCAATGGGTAGCCCGAAACTATTTCAAGTTTCCAGGGAACCCCCTGCTGACCTGCGGAAACGCAAAATCCGGTAGGGGGTTCCCCTTGGGGGAACCCTGGGGGAACCCCCTCCGGGGGGAACCCATCCGGTAACCCCCTGCGGCCAACGTCGAGCACATGAACAGCTCGACGCGAGAACTCCCGGCCTGGTCACCGGACCTGCTCGCCAGCCTCGCCGGGGCGCCGAATCTCGGCACCGCCGCGCGCCACTTGGCACGGGCCGGCGTCCCGGTCTTTCCGTGCGTCCCGCTGGGAAAGCAGCCGTTGACACGCCGGGGGTTCCTCGACGCCTCCACCGACCTGGGCCGAGTTGCGCAGTGGTGGGACCGCTGGCCCGAGGCGAACATCGCGATGCCGACCGGAGCACCTTCGGGCATCGTGGTCGTGGACGTCGACGTCCACGCCTCCGGCTCCGGATTCGACGCCTTCGAGCGCGCGAGTTCAGCCGGGCTCGTTGACGGCTGGGCCTGGATGGTGCGCACCCCCTCGGGTGGACTACACGCCTGCTACCCCTCCAAGCCGGGCGTGGACCAACGCTGTTGGCAGGTACCCAGCCAGCACGTCGACTGCCGGGGCGACGGCGGCTACGTGGTCCTCCCACCGTCCCAGGCAGTCTTGCCGAGCGGGGCCATCGCGGAGTACCGCGTCGTCTCGATCACCGACCGCCGTCCCGCCCCCATCGACACCACGGCCCTACGTCGGTTCCTCGAACCTCCTCGCCCGGCCCCGACGACACGGACCCTGCCCCCGGCCACAGCCAACTCCAGCCCTGAACGGCTAGCGGCCTGGGTTGCCTCCCGGCCCGAGGGAGCCCGCAATCAAGGTCTGTTCTGGGCGGCGTGCCGGATGGTCGAAGCCGGCCACAACTTCGACTCCTCGCTGGCCGTGCTCGGCGACGCCGCCCGCGCCGCCGGCCTGACCGAACGCGAGGCAGAGACCACCATCCGGTCGGCGTACCGCACGACATCCGCGAGTTCCCAGCGAGCGCCTGCCACCGGGACGACACCGATGGGGGTGAGCGGCCCGTGAGTAGCAAGTCGATGGGTCCGGTCGTTGCCACCGCCGTCTCCGGCACCGTGCTGATCGCCGCCGGAGCGTTCTGGCTGTCGTTCACGTCGCTTGCGGACCTGGCGCGCAGGTCTGGCATCACACCGGAGCAAGCGTGGGCATGGCCGCTCATCGTCGACGGCATCATCGTCGTCGCCACCGTCGCCGTCGTTGCGCTCTCCCCGTCCGCCCGACCACGGGCGACGTGGTACCCGTGGCTCCTTCTCGCCTCCGGCGCGGCCGTCTCAGTGGCCGCCAATGCGTTGCACGCGGTGATCGCCGCTGACGCAGCCGTACCAGACGTTGTTGCAGCGGCCGTTGCGTCAGTGCCGCCCGTTGTGCTGCTCGCCATCACTCACCTGACGGTCCATCTGACCCGCAACGTCGACGCTGCAACCCCTCCAGAGCCAGATGGGCCAACTCCTGCGCCAGCCGCACCTCCATCCGAGGCGAACGCCGTCGACCAGCGTGCCGAAGCGGAACAACTGCGTCTGGACGGGATGAGCAACCGTGCCATCGCCCGCCACCTGGGCGTCCACCCCTCGACTGTCGGCCGCTGGCTGGCACCCATCGACTCGACCCCCGAGTCAGCAACCGCACCCACCACAAGGAGAAGCAATGAATCACAACCCACATGAGCACAGAACCGACTGGAACCCAGACTCAGCTTCGCGGACAACGGAGGCGCACGAGGCTGAGGTCTCGGCGCTGGCCGTCCACCGCGATCCGTCCCAGAGCCCGGCCCAGCGCCGAGGAACGGAGGAAGCCACGGCCAAGAGGACGATCGCCTGGGTGCGCCCGTCCGAACTGGTGACCACACTCGGCTCCGACCGGCTCCGCCGGGGCATCGACTTGGAGGCCGACCTTGCACGGCGGGCTCGCCGTACCCCGGCACAGGCAGCGTGGAAGGTCCGGCGCCGGATCACCCGCAACGCGATCGGTCGACCCGAGTCGTCCGCGCCGACCGTCACCGACCAAGGGATTCGGCTGTGAAGCGGCCAGCGGACGCTCATCCGCCTTTCACCGATCCCGAAGGACTGCGTGCGATGTTGCACCGCCTCCACGCAGCCGGCGAACAGGGCTGGCGCGATGATCCCGAGGCAGCCGACCTGATGCGCTACGCGATGGACAAGTACGGCGCGCTCGCACGAAAGCACCACTTGGAGCCCGAGGACGCAGCCGTCGCAGCATTCGAGGTGATGCGCTCACGAGCCGCCCGAAACGCAGACGACCCCTGGGCTGTCGTGACCCGCGCCGTGCAGGTCACGCTCATCGCGGATGCACGCGCGAATGGGCTCCTGTGCTCAACCCACCAAGCACGCCGCCCACACGTCTCCGCGCACCATGACGCCGAGCGATTCAGCGACAGGGACGTGGCACTGATCGACTACCACCCTGCCTTCCATGTTGCTGCCGAGCAGGACGACCTCGGAGAGCCCGCCGAAGCAGGTGTGGAACCCACGGGCGCGTGGCAGGCCGCAGAGCAGGCCGTCGTGCTGTTCAGCCTGCTCGGCTGGCCCGTCGACACCGCACGTACGGGGATCGACTACATCTGCGCGCGGGTGATCGAGTCAGGCTCACGCAGCGCCGCACACGAGATGCTGCGGCGCGACCGACACGCCCGCGCCCTCCTCGACCTCAGCCGAGCGTCGTGGGCAGCGCTACTCCGCGTCGTGCTGGGCAATCAGACCCCTGACCATGCCCATACGACCGCAGGACGCGGCGTCCTCCTTCGGCTCCTCATCGGACACAGCGTCGCCGAACTGCTGACCGACGACGCCCTGGTCCGCACCATCGTCACCGCCTCGCCCCGAACCATCAGGGTCAGCCATGCCTGACGCGAACGCCAACGGCCACATCGAGCTTGAGCGACGCATCGACTCCATCATCGTTGGCTCACGGCACCGTAAGGACCCCGGCGACATCGAAACGCTGATGGAGTCCATCAAGGAACTCGGGCTACTCCAGCCGATCACCGTGACACCCGACGGCGTGCTCGTGTGTGGGTGGCGCCGCCTTGTCGCTATGCAACGGTTGGGCTGGCGCACCTGCAACGTATGGGTGCGCTCTGGAATCTCCGACTTGCTCAACCGGCTGCTCGCACAGCAGGACGATCACCTGCTGCACAAGCCCTACAGCCAGCTGGAGGCGGCCGCGCTCTATCGGGAGCTGAAGCTGCTCATGGGCGAGGACGCTGCTCGCCGGGATGCTGCTAGCCACTTCACCTCCGACTATCAGCCGCGATGGAACGGGGGTGCCGAATCGGCCCCCCCGTTGAACGAGGCGCCTCCGGGTGAAGGCAACGGGGGTGCCGATTCGGCACCCCCGTTAGGAAGGGTCTCTGGCAAGACTCGCGCGCAGGCCGCCGAGGCTGTGACGGGCACATCGTCATACACCCGGCTTGAGCAGATTGGGTGCCTTCAGGACATCGCGGCCGACGAGGATCAGCCCGAGTCGGTGCGGGACATGGTCGCAGTCGAGCTCGCGCAGATCGACGCCGGCGAGCCCGTCGATCCTGCCTTTCAGCGTGTGCAGGCGGCTATCCGGTTCGCTGCCGATGAGAAGGCACTACTTGAGGCCGCCGAACTCCGACGCCTCGCGGCCGAAGCACTTGAGCGTGCCAAGACCGCCAAGCGACGCCGGAACCCCGCCAAGACCGATCGCAGCAAACCACAGTCGTCCACCAAGCACAGCCTGCGCTCCTTCCGGCTGACCTGGCGCGACCTCGACGGCTGGACTGAGCACTACGACCCGGCCGAGATCGCCGAGAGCCTGAGCGAAGAGGAATGGGAATCCTGGGAGCGAGTCGTCGCAGAGACAGTCGCCTTCGCTGACGCCATGCGTGGGTCCCGTGCCGCCGTCGCCCGCGAGGCGATGACGGCCTGAGCACGACCGTCGGGGCCGCGTGGACACCTACGTCGTGTCCACCCAAGTCCTCCGTCGGAAGGAAGCCCCTCATGCTCCGCGAAGCCCCGGATCAGTTCCCGACCCGTCGTCTCGTCGTTGCTGCCATCGTCCTGCTCGCGCTAATCGCGGCGCTCATCTTCGCCGCTGTGTCCTTCCGCTCGGGAGCGTCCACAGACCCGGCGCTCGTTCCGACCACCGAGCCTCACGGATCAGGGACGTGGACTCTCAGGCCAACCGAGGAGACGTCAGGGGTGCTGCGGCCGTTGTCGCCGACCCCTGACCCCGAGACCTTCGCGCGGCGCGTCGCGGCCGGACTGTTCGATTGGGACACGGCCAACGCCACCAGCAGGAACGCCTACGTCGAACGGTTGGTCGCCGTGGGAGACCCGAGTGGAGAGTCCACACCTGGGCTGGTCGCCGACATCGCCGGGTATCTGCCCAACGACGAGGCGTGGCGCCAACTGCGCAGCTACTCCACCCGCCAGCAGATCGAGATCGACAGCCTGAGTGTCCCGACCCTGTGGGAACAGGCCCTCCGTGAAGCAGGACCCGATGGATTCGCGCCAGGCACGACTGCCTACACCGTGACCGGCGTACGGCAGCGGGCGGGCATCTGGGAGAGCGAACCGGTGACAAGCTCGCACGACGTCGCGTTCACCGTGTTCATCGTTTGCGGGCCGACCTACCCCGAGTGCCACCTGCTGCGGCTGTCCCGGCTCGACGAGCCGCTGGGCTGAGAGCAGCAGACGAGCGACGAGCACAGGCCATGTCATGAACAAGACTCTTCTCGCTGGCGGCGCGGCACTGGCGACGGTGATGCTCGGACCAGCCACCGTCCTCCTGGGCCTCGCGGCACTCATCAACCCGGCTCAAGCCGCGTGCGCGCCGACCACCTCGACCGCCGTCTCGACCACGAGCGGGAGTCCCGCTGGGGCCGATGCTCCTCCCGAGACCAGTCGCGTGGTGTTTCCGCTTCCGGCCGGGACGTGGGTCAGGACGAGCGGCTACGGAATGCGGGTCCACCCGATCACCGGGGAACGCAAACTCCACACCGGCGTCGACTTCGCTGCTCCGGCCGGCACTCCGATCCTGGCGGCGGCTGACGGGCGGGTTTCCTTCGCGGGACCTGCAACCGGGTACGGTCACCTGATCCTCATCGAGCACACAGTCGGCGGGCAGCTCGTCGCCACCGGCTACGCCCATATGTACGCCAACGGCATCGGGGTCTCCGTGGGAGATCAGGTTCAGGCTGGTGACCACATCGCCGATGTGGGCAGCGACGGCTACTCCACCGGTGCTCATCTGCACTTCGAGGTCCGGCCAGGCGGGGCGTGGTCTGCCACTGTCAATCCCGAGCCGTGGCTCGCGGGGCACGGAGCCTCCCAGGTCGACCAGAACAGTAGCGCGACGGTCATCCCAGCGGGCTGTAGAGCCGGCAGCGTGGCCGCCCCCGATGAGTTCGACGGGTCCAACCCCGATGCGTTGGTCGACGACCCGACGAGCAACGGCAAGATCACCGCCCGCACCGCTTATGTCCTCGCTCAAGTCCGGGCTCGGTTCCCTGAGTCCTCCTGGGCCTGCTGGTCGCCCCGTCCCGGTACCGACTCCGACCACCCGCGCGGGCGCGCCTGCGATGGGACGTTCGGGAACTCGATCGGGCAGGCCGCCAAGGGACACGCGCTGGAGTACGGCTGGGAGGTCACCAACTGGTTGAAGGCCAATGCGACCAAACTCGGCGTCGAGTATCTGATCTGGCAGGGCAAGATCTGGAGCGTTGCTCGGTCCGGCGAAGGCTGGCGTCCCTACGACGGCGGCGGGATGCACGATCCGGCCGCCATAACTGGCGGACATTTCGATCACGTTCATCTCAATGTGGCCTCCGGGGTCCAGGTATGAACTGGGCGGCGACCCTTGTAACCGCGTCCGTCGGGCCGGACTTCGGTGCGCTGGGCGGTGCTGGGACGCTGCGCTCGATGGTCGGCGCGCTCCTGACTTACGGCTTGCTGACCTCGGCGTTGATGGTCATCATCTGCGCGGCGACTTGGGCGATCGCGTCCTCGTCGGGGAGTTGGCAAGCATCCGCGAAGGCCAAGACCGGACTGTTTGTCGCGCTCGGTGGCGCGGTTCTCACCGGCGGGGCGCTGGCGTGGGCAAACTGGTTGCTCGACCTCGGAGCATCGCTGTGAGCCGCTACGCGGAGGCCGAGGGACAGCTCGCCTTCGACATCGAGGGCATGATCCACGCCGCCGAGGTCGACGCTGCCCCGCCGTGGATGGGCGCACCGCTGCACTTCACCGTCGACTACTACCGACCCAGCGAGCTTGACGCCGCCTTCACGCATTGGCAGTTCCTCAACCGTGGGGTCCTCGGCTCCTACGCAGCGAGCCGGATGTGGCATCGCGCCATCGCGGTTCCCGGAAACGTCCAGGTCGGCGATCACGGGTTCGACATGTTCACCGCCGACCTGCGCTGCAATGACGACAACCACCGGCACGGGAACTGCTCATGCCTCGGCGACCTCGTGTATCAGTCCGTGTGCGAGCCCTGCGACTGGCACGCGATCACCGACGGCGAGAACAAGGCCGTCGAGGCGTGGCACGACCACGCCATCCCCGGGTGGCGCGAGCTGCCGATCGTCCCGGCCCACATCAAGATCGTCGACGCCAGCATGAGGCCCAGCAAGCAGGCCCGCGAATGGGTGGAGGAGCACTACCCCGAAGCCATGCGGTTCCCCGGCGCGCCGGTCATCACCGAGCGCCCCAACCTCGGGCACCGTCACGTCCCGGGCAGGTCACCGTGGAACGGCTACGACCTCTCCCACACCGCCGTCGATCCCGACCGGGTGATCGCCGCCCGCACGAAAGTCACCAAGCGAACCGCGACGGGTCGCAACGCGCGGTCACCTCTCGAAGCCCGGCGGTCTCCGGTCCCGACGCCCGGTCTCGGCATCGGCGACTGAGCAACAGGGAGGGCGGGAGCACCTGTCCAGCGCAATCACCCATCGCGCTGAATCAGGAGACCCTCATGATCAACCTCACCGATCCGCTCTCATCACTGTCCGCTCTCTCGAGTGGCGTGGTCGCCGTCCTGCCCGCCGACATCGACATCTCGCCGAACTCCAACGGGCTCCCTGGGATCGGGCAGCTCCGCACCATCGTCGGTGCTTCGATGACTGTCGGGCTCATCCTCGCTGTGCTCGCGCTCATCATCTCCGCGATCGTCTGGGCGCTCGGAGCCAACAGCAGCAACCCGCACCTAGCCGGACGCGGCAAGACAGGCGTCCTGATCGCGCTCGGTGCGGCGATCATCACCGGCGCCAGCGTCGCGCTCGTGAACTTCTTCTGGAACGTCGGCCAAGCGGTCTGATCCCGCCGACCGAGTGACGTTGAGGAGAGGACACGACGATGGTCGACGTATGCGACGTACCCGTCATCTCTGGGGTCTGCGACGCAGCCGGTGATGCCGCCGCAAGCCTGGTCACCGCACCGTTTGACTGGCTAGCCCAAGCGATGGGTGGCGCGGCCGCGTGGATGTTCGAGTCGATGTGGAAGGTCTTCGACTCCACCACGATGGTCGACGTCACCAGCGCCCAGTACGTGCGGGTCTACAACATCTTGTTCGGCATCGCGGCGGTCGTCATGCTCGGCTTCTTCATGCTCCAGGTCATCGGCGGCATGGTCCGCCGTGAACCCGCCGCGCTGTCGCGTGCCCTACTGGGGCTGGCCAAGTCGATCCTCGGGTCATTCGTCGTGCTGGCCCTGCTGGCAACCGCGTTGGAGATCACCGACCAGATCTGCGTCGGCATCGTCCACGCGGCAGGCACCAACATGGAAGACATGGGCGACCGGATCGCCCTGCTGGCCGGTGGACTGGCGACTCTCAACATCGCAGCTCCCGGCGCGGGCGCGATCATCACCATCTTCATCGCTGGCCTCGCCATCGGCGGTGCGGTGATCGTGTGGATCAGCCTACTCATCCGCAAGGCCCTGCTCCTGATCGCCATCGTGTTCGCACCCGTGGCGCTGGCGGGCGCGACCTGGGACCACACCCGAGGATGGGTCAGCAAGTGGGCCTCCTTCGTCATCGCCCTCATCGTGTCCAAGGTCGTCGTGGTGGTGATCTTCCTGCTCGCCACCGCACAGGTGTCCGCCCCCATCGACGCCGACCTGCAATCAGTCAGTGAGCCCATCGCCGGAGTCGTGCTCATGCTGATCGCGGCGTTCGCGCCCTACATGGCCTACAAGGCGATCTCGTTCATGGGCTTCGACATGTACCACTCGATGAGCATGGAGCAGGAGGCCAAGGCCGCACTCAACCGGCCGCTGCCGATCCCGACGACGCGGCGCGGCGGGCAAGAGCCCCCGAAGGTGCTCGATGGGAGCAACGGCAGCGGTGGGTCTGGCTCTTCCGGTCCCGCACCAACGCCTTCCGCCTCTCCGTCGGACGGCGGGTCAGGCGGCGCGACCGCTGGAGGCGGATCTTCCGCCGGAGGCGCCA
>ERZ761609.353-NODE-353-length-57082-cov-64.581269_pt1 | contig 57082 bp, 50 predicted proteins | sample MGYA00511163_ERZ761609 | MGnify/ENA primary metagenome ERZ761609 (study PRJEB28899, sample SAMN02445070) | bioreactor sludge metagenome | biome: EBPR sludge | place: Australia: Brisbane, Thorneside Wastewater Treatment Plant | collected 2011-12-16 ... | reverse complement strand
CCACCGAGATCTACACTCTTTCCCTACACGACGCTCTTCCGATCTGCCCGGCGCGCGCGGCGCAGGCGGCGCGGGTGCGGCCGAACATAGTTTTCCTGATGCCGGATCAGTTGCGGTATCACACGGTGGGCTGCCTGGGGAACGCGGAAGTCCAGACGCCGCACATTGACCGGCTTGCGGCCGAGGGTCTGACGCTGCCGAATACGTTCGCGAACACGCCGGTATGCTGTCCGGCGCGGGCAGTGCTGTTGACGGGGCAGTACGCACACCGGAACGGGATGGTGGCAAACGATCTGCGGTTGCGAGAGGATGGCGTGTCGTTCACCCGGGAACTGGCGGGGGCGGGCTACCGGACGGCGTTCGTGGGCAAATGGCATCTGGACGGCGGCCAGCGAACACCTGGGTTCGTCCCGCCGGGCGAGCGGAGGCAGGGCTTCGAGTGGTGGGCGGGCAACCAGTGCAGCCACCAGCATTTCCGGAACTGGTACTTCCGCGACACACCGGAACAGATCTTCCTGAACACGTTTGAAACGGAAGGCTACTCACGCGTGGCGTGCGATTACCTGCGAACCACACGCGAGGACCGGCGCCCGTTCTATCTGACCGTGCAGTGGGGGCCACCGCACGATCCCTACAAGGCGCCGGACGAGTACCGTCGTCGCTACGACCCGGACAGGCTCACAATGCGCCCGAACTGGCGAGACACGGGCCGCGGCACAACGCGCGAGGATCTGGCGCACTACTACGGGATGACCACTGCGGTGGATGACGGCGTGGGCATGGTGCTGAAGACGCTGGACGATCTGGGGCTGGCCGAGAACACGATTGTTCTGTTCGCCTCGGACCATGGCGACATGATGGGGTCGCAGGGACTGCGGCTGAAGCGGAAGCCGTGGGAGGAGTCGATTCGCGTTCCGGGGATTATTCGCTGGCCGGCGCGGTTGAAGGCGGGTTCGCGGAGCGAGGCGTTCTTCAGTCACGTGGACTTCGCGCCTACATTGCTCGGGCTGGCGGGGGTGCGCGCGCCGCGGGCGATGCAGGGCGTCAATCTGGCGCCGGTGCTGCTTGGGGGGAGTCGCCGCGCGCCCGACGAGGCCTTTTTCCAGATTTTCGGCCCCTATCAGGGAGGTGGGGTCGAGGCCGGGTGGCGGGGCGTCCGGACGCGCCGCTACATGTATGCGCGATACCGGGAGAAGCCGTGGGTCCTCTATGATTTGGAGAAGGACCCGTTCGAGATGAACAATCTCGCCGGGGACCCTGCGGCGGCGCCGCTGCTGAACGAGATGGAAGGCCGGTTGAGCCGCTGGATGAAGCAGGCAGGCGATTCGTGGGCGTTCAACTGGAGCCATCCGGTGGAGGACGGCGGGCGGCTGTACCGGCACCGGCTGTTCCGGACCGTGCAGGAGTACCTCGAGTGGGCCAAGACGCATCCGGAACTGGATGCAGGCTAGTCAGGAAGGATGAAGTAGTGAGAACAACGAGCCACTGGGTGCTGGCGCTTTGCGCGTTCGCGGGCGTGGCGCAGGCCCATGATCTGTATCTGATGCCGGACAGCTTTCGCGTGAAGACGGGTGCACCGATTGGCATTTCGATGCACAACGGCGACGCGTTCCCGGAGAGCGATGGTCCGCCGGCGATCGCGCGTTTGCGCGACTCGCTGGTGGTGAGCGCGAAGGGGCGAGTCGTGATGGAAGACGTGCGGGCGGAGGAGAAGCGCGGACGCGCCGGGGCCACGGCGCCCGCCGGGGGGTTTGTGCTGATGACACGCACGATTCCAAATTTCATCGACCTGAGTCCGGAGTCCTTCCACAAGTACCTGGAGCATGAAGGGCTCGGTTGGGTTGTGGAATGGCGAAAGAAGAACGGCGAGGCGGACCGGCGCGGCCGGGAACTCTACAGCAAGCACGCGAAGGCGATCGCGCACGCGGATGGCGCCGGGAACGTGGTGACGAAGCCGGTGGGCCAGCCCATAGAGATCGTTCCGCTGCAGGATCCCGCCACGGTGAAGCCGGGCGGCACATTGCGGTTCCAGGTGCTGTTTCAGGGAAAGCCGGCAGGCGTCATGGCGATGGAAGCGGCGAGCACGGCTGGCGCCCAGCAGTTGATGACAGACGCGCAGGGCCGCGGATCGGTGACATTGAAGACAGGCGGCGCCTGGAAGCTGCACACAATCAAGATGGTGAGGCTGGAGCAGCGCGAAAAGGCCGATTGGGAGAGTTTTTGGGCCAGTTTGACGTTCGAAATCCGGCCTTAGCGCTTGCGGAGTTCGTCCATCACAGAACGGAGCAGTTCCTTTGATTGCTCAAGGTGCTGCTGGATGATCTGGATGTCCATTGCGGGTTTTCCGGGCTGCCGGGCAGACTGGCAATAGACGCCATGCTGGCCGACCATCACGAGGGCGTCGGTCAACAGATCGAGAGAGACGGCAAGACGCCCCGCTTCGAGGCCATACTGGAATTCGGAGCGCTCCAGTTCATCGCGCTTGTCAAGAAAGACGGAAGGAACAGGCATGAGATTGGAAAGATTACTGCTGATGGTGATGATGCTGGCGGGAGCGGGTTGGTCGCAACCGGCCGGCGTGGCGCTCAGCGGAAGGCTGGCGTCAGAGATGGATCTGAACGCCGACCCGGATTCGGCACTGTGGCGCGGCGCGCCGGCGGTGATCGCTGATCGCAATGCGCTGGCGGAGCCGGTGCCCGGGCACCGCACGGAAATCCGCTCGCGCTGGACTCCCGGACACATTTACTTCTTGTTCATCTGCCCTTACGAACAGTTGCATCTGAAGCCGGAATGGACCGCCCGTGAGGAGACGAACAAGCTGTGGGAGTGGGACGTGGCGGAGGTCTTCATTGGCGCCGATTTCGAGAACATCTGGCGTTACCGCGAGTATCAGGTCTCACCGCGCGGCGAGTGGGTGGACCTGGACATCGACCGGAAGAATCCGTTACCGGAAGGTGGCTGGCTGTGGAACTCGGGGTTCACCGTGGCGGCGCGCCTGGATGAGAAAGCGAAGATCTGGTACGGCGCGATGAAGGTGCCGGTTCAATCCATCACGGGGAAGGCTGTGGGTGTGGGCACCGAATTCCGGACGAATTTCTATCGACTCCAGGGGCCCGGCCCGCGCCGGACGGGCATTGCATGGCAACCGGTGATGGTTCGCAACTACCACACACCGGAGAAGTTTGGGCTGTTGCGGCTGGTGGAGTGACCTGCGAGGCTAAGGGAGGGGCGCGGCGGGCGACTGCGGCTTGGAATCGCGGTCGTAAATCGTGGTCTTGCCGGGCTCGTGGACCTCGAAGCGCTGGCGGATGATCTGCTTGCGGAGTTCGGGATCTTTCGAAATCTCGTCGATGAACTTCCTGTGGCGCTCCACTTCACGCTTGACGCGCTCGTTTTCCTTCTCCATCCGCTCGACTTCGGCATGGCTGGCGCGAATGGCGGCGATTCCCTTGGGGCCGGTCAATTGGGTGTACGCGTAAATGACACCGGTGACCAGGGCAGCGAGGACGGCGAGGTTACGAAGGAGCGGTGTCATGGAAGCGAAATTGTCGCCTAAGATACTTTATAAACCCTTTGCGGGCGTGTGTCCAGAAATGCGAGGAAAATTGCGTTGACTGTCAAGCTGCTCGTATTGACTATGTGCGGAAGTGAAGAGGAGGCCGGACGCGTCGCCCGGCATCTGGTGGAGAACCGGCTCGCCGCCTGCGTGGGCATCACGCCACGAGTCCGGAGCCTCTACCGGTGGCAAGGCAAGGTGGAGCAGGCCGAAGAGTGGGCCCTGACGATCAAGACCCACGCCGCGCTGTACCCCGAGGTCGAGGCCGCGATCCGCACTATACACAGCTATGAGATTCCCGAGATCCTCGCTGTACCGGTGGCCGCCGGCCTGCCCGCCTACCTGGACTGGATCGACGCCGAGACGCGCCCGGTTGCCCCGGAGCCCGGCGATGTGATGGGATAACTGCTCATGCCCACGCCGCCCGCGTCTCCTTCACAACAGCCCACCCGCGCCCGGTATTGGGTGGTTTTTTTCGCTGTCACGCTCGCGATCCTCGCCTACATCGACCGGGTGGCCATCTCTCAGGCCGCGCCCGAGATTTCCCGCGAACTCGGCTTCTCCAAGGAGCAGATGGGCCTGATCTTCTCGGCGTTCGCCCTGAGCTATGCCCTGTTTGAAATCCCCGGCGGATGGATGGGCGACTGGATGGGCCCGCGGCGCGTGTTGCTCAGGATCGTCCTGTGGTGGTCGTTTTTCACCGCCGCCACCGGCTGGATGTGGAACTTCACCTCGATGTGGGTCACCCGCTTTCTGTTCGGCGCCGGCGAAGCGGGCTGTTTCCCTAACCTGACGAAGGCATTCACGACATGGCTCCCAACCCATGAACGCGTCCGCGCCCAAGGCATCCTCTGGAGCTTCGCCCGCTGGGGCGGCGCCTTCACGCCGCCGTTGTTCGCATTTCTCTTCACCCACATGAGCTGGCACAAGGTCTTCCTGATCTTCGGCCTGATCGGCCTCGTCTGGGGTTTCTTCTTCTATCGCTGGTTCCGCGATAACCCCGCCGACCACCCCTCCGTCAATGCGGCCGAACTCGCACTTCTGCAGGGCGCCGAGGGAACCGCCGCCGGCCATGGTGATGTACCGTGGGGCAAGCTCGTCCGCAGCCGTTCGGTCTGGCTGCTCTGGGTGCAGTATTTCCTGATTTCGTACCCGTGGTACTTCTACATCACCTGGCTGCCCACCTGGCTCCAGGAAGGCCGCGGCCTCACGATGGCCGAGAGTGCCAAGTTCGCCATCTTCCCCCTGCTTTTCGGCGGTTTCGGTTCGCTCCTCGCGGGCTTCCTCTCTAAGTACGTCGCCCTGCGTGTTGGCTCCGTGGACCGCGCCCGCCGCATCATGGGCACCTTGGGCTTCACTGGCGCGATGAGTTTCATGCTCATCGTCATCCAGGTCAAGGACCCCTTCTACTGCATGCTCGCTATGGGCTTCGCCAGCTTCTGCAACGATATCGTCATGCCCGGCGCCTGGGGCGCGTGCATGGATATCGGCGGGAAGTACGCCGGCACCGTCTCCGGCTCCATGAACATGATGGGCAACTTCGCCGGTATTCTGGCCCCGACCATCGGCGGCATCATCCTCGCCCGCTTCAGCAACGATTGGGACATTTTCCTCTACACGATGGCTGGCGCCTACGGCCTCGGCGTCCTGATCTGGCCCTTCATCAATTCGACCAAACCCCTCGAGGCCCACTGATGGCGCGGCTCAGGGCCGCGCCATCAGTTCCGCCGCGCGCTGCGCGAAGATCTGCGCGAACGGAGGATCGTAGTTCGACAGAATGACCACGATCAGCCCCGATTCGGGGAAGATCCGCAGCATGGCATTCATGCCCGGTGCCCCACCGGAGTGGCCGATCGACCTCACCCCGCCGACCGGCATCTCCTCAAACCCGTAGGCATATTTCGCGCCCGCCGCTCCCGGGACCGCCACTTTGCCGCTTGTCAGCAACTCCGTGTGCTTTGCATCCAGCAACCGGTTGGCCAGCAGCCCCCGGGCAAAGGAGTGCAAATCGCCCAGGGTCGAGTAACCACCACCAGCCGGTCCGCCTCGCGGTGGCAGCGTCTCCAGATTGCTCCGTGTTGCCGGTTCTACATTGAACACATCCGGCGTGTTGAACCGGGTGTAGCCGGTGGCCAGCCCCGGCACCTGCTCCTCGACGCGGTTGTTCCCGGTCGACTTCATTCCCGCCCGGTCAAAAACGTGCCGCTGGACATATTCGTAATACGAAATCCCGGCGGCTCTCTCCACGACGATCCCAGCCAGGTGAATGCCCGCATTCGAGTAGGACCACCTCTCGCCCGGTTCGAAGCGTAATGGCTTGGCCGCGAAGAACTGGTAGTAGTCCTCCAGTCTGCGAATCGTTCCCTTCTTTTCGTCGAACTCCCGGCCGAAATAATCGCCCAGTCCGGAAGTGTGCGTCAAGAGATGGTGCAACGTGATCTTGCGCGCCTGCTCCTGGTTCGGGTAGTCGGGCAGATACTCTGAGATCGGGACATCGAGCCTCAGCTTGCCCTGCTGAACCAGTTGAAGGACCGCAATTGCCGTGAACATCTTGGGCATCGACCCGAGGTGGAACATCGTCCGCAACGTATTGTCCTGCGGCGGGTCCAGACTCGCTGCGCCAAATGCCGCCTCGAACAGCACACTCTCCCCTCGAGCAATTAGCATCGCGCCCGAAAAACGATGGATCTTTGCCGCCGACTCCAGAGCCCTTCGAATCCGCGCCAATCGCTCCGCCTCCGTCGCAGCCCCCGCGGCCAGAAGTTCATCCACTTCGGGTCCAAACGCCGGCATCGTGCCCCAACCTTTGATCCGGTGAGGCGCTTCCGCCGCCACGGCCAGCCGCATCAGCAACTGTCCCCTGACTTTCGAACCGCCCAGCACCGCTTCCACCTGATCCGTCCCCCGCGGCGTGAGTTTCACAATTCTCAGTTCTCCGGCCTGCTTCGCTATCGCCCGGATCTGCCGGGCGATGGACTCTGCCGGCGCATGCTGGAAGTGACCCTGGTCGAAGTGCTGCTCTACAAACCGGGCAGCGGCCTCGTCGTCGTCCGCCGCCTTCAATAGCGCCAGCAACTTTGTTTCCGCCGGTGAAACATCCACGGCCATCAGGGCCGCCACTGCGATGATCGCGAGGAGTGCCGCGCGAGTCGTTATCTGCTTCATGGTGATTGACCTCTCACCCGGTTAAACGTCATTTCCCGATATTCGTTCTATGGATGCTTGATATGATACCCATTCATCAGATGAATCTCTCTTCCATCGATCTGAATCTCCTGGTTGCCCTCGAAGCCCTGCTCGAAGAACGCAGTGTGACCCGCGCAGCTCGCCGGGTGGGTCTCAGCCAACCTGCGATGAGCAATGCACTTGGCCGGCTGCGTGCTTTGCTCGACGATCCTCTGCTCCAAAGGCGGGGGACGCGGATGGAACTGACCGAGGAGGGTACCCGGCTCACACCCCTGACTGTTGCCGCCCTTGCCGGCGTACGGCGTCTCCTTGCGCCCCCGCCCGCATTCGATCCCGCGAGTGCAACCCGTGAGTTCGCGATCGGGCTGAATGATTACGCCGAGGCTCTTGTCCTGCCTGGACTCCTGGAAAACATCGCCCAAGCTGCGCCGCGCGTCGTGTTGCGCGGTTATCGCGTGGAAAGCCTGTTTCTGCCACCCGAGGCCGACCTGGAGGAGGGCCGATTCGACCTCGCGCTCGGATTCTACGGAGCCGCCCCCGCCCCGCATAGGGCCCTGCTGAGCGAGGTTCTTTGGCGCGAGCGCAATGTGTGCGTGGCGGCCGCCAGCCATCCCCGGCTTCGGGGCCGCTCGGTCACCCGCGAAGCCTTTCTCGCCGAACGTCACGCAGCGGTTTTCTACCGGCGCGGTGGCCCGGGCTTGATGGATAGCATTCTCGCTGGGCGCGGCCAGACCCGGCAGGTTGCGTGCTACACGACCCACTTCGCTTCCATCTTCCCCGTCATCGCCCAGACCGAACTTGTGGCCGCCGTACCCGAGCGCCTTGCCCGGATTCACGCCCGCTGTCAGCCGATTCGACTTCGCGCCCTGCCCGTCAGTTTTCCCGAGTTCGAATTCGCCATGGTCTGGCACCAGCGTCGCCACGGCGATCTGGGCCTGGCCTGGCTCCGCTCGCAGATTCTGGAGCGTGCCCGGTCAGCCCCGGCTACCGTGCCGGCGTCCAAATGACGATCGGATCCGGCTTCGCCTTCGTCTCAATCTTCTGCATGACTTTCAGGTCCGGCAGAGAGAGACGCACAATGCGATTGTCCATTTGCGCCGCGAGGAAGAACGACTGCCCCGCCGGATGCATCGCCATCCCCTCCGCCCGCTTGAATTGACCCGCCCGTGCCAGTTCCTTCCGCGTCGAGGCGTCGAGCAGCACTGCTTCGTCCGACCCGATACAGGCCACAAGCAGGGACTTGCCGTCTGGCGACATCAGCAACCGGCCCGGCCGCCCCGGCATCGTGATCCGCTCCTTCACTGTGTCAGCCCGAGGGTCAAGGACCACGATCTCGTTGCCTTCCCGCGTGGCCAGGAATAACTCCGACTCGTCCTTCGGCGCCGCGAACCCCATTGGCACTCCCCCAGTTTCGATCGTCCCAATCTGCTTGCGTGCTTTCAGATCGATCACTGACACCGTCCCGGATCCGCTGTCCGCCGTCCACGCCTTCGACTCGTCATGCTTCACATAGACCATGTGGGGCAATTGTCCCTCCACAGGAATCGTGTGCAATACCTTCCGTGCCTTGGGATCCACAACGTGGAGCGCGGCCGGCTTCTCGGTTGTCACATAGAACAAACCCGACGGCAGGAGTTCGATGGCGTGCGGGCGGCGATATTCTCCAGTCGAGATGGTGCCGTCCACCTTCCGTGCGTGGAGGTCGATGATGGTGATCGTGTTGCCGCCTTCGCCTTCGTCCGTGTATGTGTCCACACCATAATCGGTGATAAACGCATAACGAGCGTCTGGCCCCAACGCAAACTCATGCGGCTTCACGCTTGTCGGGATCTCCGTTTCGAGAACGCCCGAGTCCATGTCGTAGATGCCAAACGAGTCCGCAAGTTTGTGGACCGTCAACAACTTCGGGCGAGGCCCAGGCTCCGGGTGCCCGGGCATGCCCCGGCCACACCCGCACAAGGCGAACAGCACGGCCGTGCATATCACACGCTGGATGATCATCGGGTCAGCTCCCTACCGAGCCATTTTCGCGCATCGGCCGGGATCGTGCCGCCACAACTACATTTTCCGGTGCCGGATCTGCCCGCCGACAATGGTCATTACCGGCTGGATCTCTCTGATCTCGTCCTCCGGACACTTGAAGTAGTCCCGGTCGATCACAGTCAAATCGGCATACTTGCCCTTCTCGATCGTTCCCTTTACTTTCTCGTCGAAGATCATGTAGGCCGGCCAGATGGTAAACATCTTGAGCGCCTGCTCACGCGTGACGCACTCCTCCGGATAGACTACCTGCCCCTCCGTGGTCCGCCGCGTGATCGACATCCACATTCCGTAGAACGGGTTGAAGGGGTTCACCGCTTTATCCTTGTCGTGACCGATCATGTGGTCGCTGCCTCCGGCGGTGACGATGCCCATCTCGATCATCGACCGTAGCGGGAAGAACCAGCGCATGTTGTCCAGCCCAAAGACCCGCCGCAACGCCGGCACGTCCAGGTGGAGCCAGTGGGGCTGCACATCCGCCACGATACCCATTCGCTTCATCCGCTGGAGCGCGTCCGGACTCATGAAGCTGCCATGCATCACGTGGGAGCGGGTTGGCGCGATCGGCTTGACCTTGTCCAGCCGTTCGAACACGTCCAGCAGAATGTCGATGGCCGACCCGCCCTGCACGTGGGAGGTCAGCTGCCAGCCCTTGTCGCGCGCCGCCGCGAAGATCGTGTAAAGATCATCAGGCTCGACAAAGAGGGTGCCGCGGGCATCCGGGTTGGTCTGCCCGTACAACTGCCGCCCGAACGGTCCATATGGCATCCGCTGATAGGCCGTTCCGACCGACTGTCCACCGTCCAGGGTGACCTTAAACGTGCCGAACTTCAACCATTCATCGCCCTGATTCGTCGTCCACGGGTTTTCGCGGATCTCCTTCAGGACCTCCGGCATCGGCCTGTTGGTGTTGATCCGCCACGTCAGGACCGTCCGGACCGCCAGACGCTTGTCTCGGTGCAACTTTTCAAAGAGTGCGACATCCGCCGGCCCCACAGCCCGATCACCGATCGTGGTCAAACCCGCCTCGGCGTAGATCTGCAGCATCTTCTCCAGCGCCGCCAGGCGCTCCTCCTCCGTAAACGGTTTGGACGTCCGCACGCCTTTCAGCAGCCCCGAGGCCGCCCGCAAAATTCCGTTCGGTTCGCCGTCCGGTCCTTTCACAACCTCGCCGCCAGGCGGGTTGGGCGTGTCCTTCGTGATGCCGCTGATCGCCAGCGCCATCGAATTCGCGCTCCAGACGTAAGATCCGTCAAACGCCACCGGATGCGTCTTCACCACATCCAGATCCGCCCGCGTCGGCATCCGCATCTCGCGCAGCCGGGGAGGCAACGTGCGCGGCACCACGATCCACTCACCCTTCGGCGTCGACTTCGCCTTCTCGACAATCCACTTCTGGATCGCAGCTATGGAATCCAGAGGGGGAAGCTTCTCCCGATACTCAGAAAGTGCGCCACCCAGCGCGTGGACATGGGGGTCAATCAACCCGGGCAGCACCATCCGTCCGCCCAGATCGATCACCTGCGTGCCCGCCTCCCGCATCGCCAGGATGGCCGCGTCGGGACCAGTCGCTACAATCCGGCCGTCCCGGACTGCAACCGCCTGATGAATCGAGCCTTGAGAGTCCTGCGTGACCACCCGGCCGTTGTGCAGAATCATCGACACCGCGAACAGCGGAAAGGAGCAAAGAAAGAGGAAGAACAGCTTCACCATGGCGTCATTCTATCCACTGGCGGCGACAGGGCCAAGCGTCGTCGATATACTCGGAGGGAAAGGCATCCGATGTCCAACTCCGAAATGACCCGTCGCGCCTGGCTTGCCGGTGCCGCTGGAATCACTCTGACCTCCTGCCGCTCGGGCGAGGACTGGCGCGAACTGTTTGACGGCCGCAGCCTCGCCGGCTGGCGCGCCAGCGAGAATCCAGAATCCTGGAAAGTCACTGGCGACGGGCTCCTTTTCGCCGACGGACCCCGCTCCCACCTCTTTTTCGAAGGCGCCGGAGACACTGCCCGATTCCGCAATTTCGAACTCGAGATCGAGGTCAAAAGCGCCGCCAACTGTAATTCCGGCGTGTTCTTCCACACCCAGTTCCAGGAGAAAGGCTGGCCCGAGAAGGGGTTCGAGATCCAGATCAACAACACCGCAACCGGTGAGGGCAATTACAGGGAGAACAAGCGAACCGGTTCGCTCTACGGCGTTCGCAATGTCTACAAACCCCTCGCCCGCGACGATGAATGGACTTCTCTTCGTGTCCAGGTCGCCGGAAAGCGCGTTCAGGCCTGGGTGAACGGCATCCAGACCGTCGATTTTGTCGAACCAACGCCCCCGGTCGTCGCCGGCGAGAGTGAAAGGGGCCGCGTCCTGGGTTCCGGGACCTTCGCGCTGCAGTGCCATGATCCTGGCTCCAGGGCCTGGTTCCGCAAGATTCGCGTCCGGGCCTTGCCCGATTCCGCGGATGCAGGCGCCCCCGCTCCGGAAGTCGATCAGACCTTCCGCGACATCCTCACTCTCGGCGCTCGCAATATCCCAATGGTCGATTTCCATACTCACATCAAAGGCACTCTCACTCTCGACCAAATGCTCCGGCAGTCGCGCCGAGATGGCATTTTCTACGGCATCGCCGTCAACTGCGGCAAGGGTTTTCCGGTGGAGAACGATGCCGGCGCGCGCTCGTTCCATGAATCCATGAAAAACCAGCCGGTCTTCACTGCCATGCAGGCCGAGGGCCGCGAATGGACCCAGATGTTCTCCCGCGAAGCCGCCGCCCTGTTCGACTACATCTTCACGGACTCCATGACCTGGACCGACAACCGCGGCCGCCGCATGCGCCTCTGGATTGCCGATGAGGTCGGTCAGATCCCCGACGCCCAGGAGTTCATGGAAACCCTGGTTAGCCGCGCCACCGCCATCTTCGATACTGAACCCGTCGACATCTACGTCAATCCGACCTTCCTTCCCGAGGTCCTGGCCGCTGACTATGACCGCCTCTGGACCGAAACCAGAATGAAGCGCGTCATCGACGCCTTGCGTCGCAACGACATCGCACTCGAACTCAACGACCGCTACCAACTCCCCAGCCCAGCCTTCGCACGCATGGCGAAGGAAGCCGGCGTCAAATTCACTTTCGGCACCAACAATGCCGGCGCCGAGGACCTTAAACGCTCCGAATACGGCATCCGCATCGCCCGGGAACTTGACCTCGGCTGGCAGGACTTCTGGATGCCCGGCCTCTGGACACCCCGCGCGATCGAGCGAAGGGGTGACGCCTTGCGCGCCTCCTAAGCCACCCACTGCCCGGAAAACCGTTCCGGCGGCAGGTGCACTGCCAGGACCTTCAGCCTCCGGGTCCCTTTGGGCACTACCCACTCGATTTCCGCACCCGCTTTGAACCCCAGCAGCGCAGTCCCCACCGGCGCGACCACCGAAATCGCCCCCGGCAGCGCGCCAGCCTGGTGCGGATAGACCAGCACGTAGTTCAATTCCATTCCCGTTTCCAGATCCTTCAGTCGAACCCGCGAGTGCATCCGGACGACATCCAGTGGCAGTTCGGACTGTGGGACCACCGTCGCACGGTCCAGTTCATCTTCCAGACGAAGCAGGTTGAACCGGTCCCGCGAGTACGGCGCCTGCTCCCCTTCGACGAGCATCCTCAGCTTTGCAGCGTCGTCCGCTCCAAGCACGGGAGCTTCTTTGTTTAGTTGCCCTTCGACCATCATCTTGGACCATTGCATGTCGTGGGCCATGGCGTTTCTGGCCCAAAGTCCCCGATTCTGGCCCCTCAAATCGCGTCAACTAACACCAGAAGAGCACGACAATCCCATTTTGGGACCCAGAACGGAAACCGGGAACCCTGTAAACGGGCTATGATGGGGCCAAGAGAAAGCATGTCCACCCCTCCGGCGCCATTGCACGATGAACTCGCGGATCGCCCGTTCTCTTTCTATCCGCCGATCCTCGGCGTCGAACATAATGAATGGCGGCTTCGGGAGGCCACCTGGTCTGAACTGGTGGTCCGCAATACGAAGACCGATCTGGAAGTTCCCATCCCCCGCAAGTTGGTCGGATCGCTGGCGCAAGTGGATGAACCGGTGATGATTGTCGGCCTGACGCGTGAACTGGAGTATCGAACCGGCAGCGTCTGGCCCACGGAGCGGAAGGTTCGAGCGATGCCCGCCCCGCCGATCCGGCCTGTTTTGCGAATGCCCGGTTCGCCAGAGCCCACACCCGGACCCAAGGGGTTTGAAGCAATGGTCGGTCGCGGCGGCGACCGGACTGAGAATAAAATCACCCGGCTGATTCTATTTGCATTCAGCAGTATAGCGATAGTTGGCCTGCTGTTTTGGGCCTTGGTCCGGCTGACGCCCGATGCCCGGCCCACCTACGTCGGCAAGGACCAGGGCTACCTCGAACTGACGCGCGAAGACGATTACCACGCCATAGTCCGCCGTTTGGGCACGCCCGCGGAGGACCGCTGGAAACAGGACGCCGGTGAGCTTCAATTCCGCGCTCTCGGCTATCCCGATCGCGGCTATATTGTGATTCTTATGGGCACGGAGAAGGATGCTGCCCGATATGTGGGCTCGGTGGTGCCCTCAAAGGACGGGAAGAAATGGACCGCCGCACATGGGGTGGAGAGCGCCCGGGGCGCCGGGACCCTGAGCTTGATTCGCGGCCTTAAGCCATTTTAGAGCGTGTCCTACCACCCGCGCTGTGCAATCCAGGCGAGGTATGCTACCGCCAGCATTCCCATACCGAGGCGCAATCTCCGCCAAGCCATAGCCGCAACGAGGACTCCGGCGGCTACCGGCATCAGGTGAACCGGACTCCAGTCCCAGAGAAAGCCCCGGCCCACTCCAACAAGTACGAGAGCGGATGCTGACGCCAATCCAAAATTTCGCTGCCGGGCTGGCGCCGGCAGCGCCAGCATGGCCCCGAACAGTCCGCCGGCGGCCAGCAATTCCATCAACTCAATCCAGAATGCCACACCTGTGCGGATTCGCCGGGACGTGAATTCGATGCATGATGGGACAGTGAAACGCGCCACGGTCACCACCCTTTTCTTTCTGGCCGCCAGTCTCGCCCCAGCGGTCGAACCTGAACCGCCCTACCGGCTTCCGCCCCTTCGAGAGATTGCCCGCATCCAGCACGACTGGCTCCGGCAACGGTTGGATCGTGTCCTGCCGGCGCTGATGCGCAAACACGGAGTGGCGATGTGGCTCGTCATCTGCCGGGAATATAACGAGGATCCCGTCTTCCGCGCCCTCGTGCCCCCAACCACATTTGCCGCGCGGCGACGAACGATCTACATCTTTCACGACCGGGGGCCGACCGCCGGGGTTGAACGGCTGGCGCTGGGCGGCGGGTCGCAAGGCGGGCTCTACCAGGTCTATCGTGACCCCGCCGATCCGGCCCGGGAGATTCCCGATGACGCACAGTGGGCAACTCTCCGCAAGATCATCGAAGACCGCAAACCGGCGACGATTGGCATCAATGTCTCTCCGTCCAATGCCTTTGCCGACGGCCTCTCCGCGAGCGAATATCAGCGCTTGAGCGCCGCGCTCGGCCCGGAATGGATGGCTCGCACTGTCGGGGCCGAGGCGCTGCCGGTTGAGTATCTCTCGGTTCGATTGCCGGAAATGGCTGGCACCTACCGAGGGCTGATGCAGGCGGCCCACTGGCTCATCCGCAGGGGATTCTCGAACGAAGTGATTACCCCAGGAAGAACGACCAACCAGGACGTGATCTGGTGGCTTCGCCAGCAGGCCCACACCCTCGGATACGAGACCTGGTTTCAGCCCTCACTCCGGGTGCAGAAACCCCAGGTGGAGACCGCAACGAGTCCCCTTGCCGAGGGAGGCCCCGTGGTGATCAATCGTGGCGACGTCCTGCACGTCGATTTTGGCCTCGGCGCCTTCGGTCTTAAGACAGACACCCAACACATGGGGTACGTGCTGCGGCCCGGCGAAACTGAACCGCCGGCGGGCATCAAGGCCGCCCTGGCCAAAGCCCAGCGCCTGCAGGACCTCGTCCTTGAAAATCTCCGCCCAGGCCGCTCCGGCAATCAAATTCTGGCCTCGACGCTCACCGCCATGCGCAAGGAGGGCATCAATGGCACCGTGTATTCTCACCCCATTGGGGACCACGGCCACGGGGCAGGCCCACTCATCGGACTCTGGGATCGCCAGGAGGGCGTGCCCGCACTGGGCGACCTGCCCGTTCTGCCCGATACCTGGTTCTCCATTGAACTCGGCATCCGCTTCGCCCTCCCCGAATGGGGGGGCCGGGAGTTGTTTGTGGGGATGGAAGAAGAGGCGCAGATCGACGCGGCGGGGAAAGTTCGCTGGACCCTGCCCCGGCAGGAGTCCTACCACTTGATTCGGTGAAATTCGCTGAACCGGCTACGCCACCGCCGCGTGGACTCTCGCCGGGAGGACTTGGGCGGTGAGTGGCCGCCGCGCTGAGCAACTGGAGCCCTGCTGCTCCAGCACGATCTGAACGAAAGCGCCCGCCATGGGCAGGCAGTTCGGCGCAGGATATAGGGCGTTGAACATCTGACGGACGCGCCCCGCAGAGAGCCCCTCGGAGATCTGCGCCAGTTGCTGGGCGCTCTGTCGCACGCATTCGTGGCAGGTCAAACCCACTTCCCGGCAGGGAGCCAACTGGCGGTCGGCGCGCGGTCTTCCAACGGGCATTCTCGAATTCCTCCGAAGCAGGGCAGGCTCCCCAGGGGACGCGTCAACGGCGTATCTGAGGTATTTTCAGGATCACAGAGGTTAAGGTTTGTTACTAGTCCCGCTAGGGGGTGATTCCTAGTACTCCTTTGCGGGGGGTCAGGATTAGGAAAGATAGTACTATGCGGCGAATAAATAGGGAAGCCCCGGTCACCATAGAGCAACCGGGGCGCTAACTACCTGACAGTGCTTGGGCTGGCTATTCCAGAGCCGCCAGGATCGAGGCGTAGACGACCTCCGGCCCTCCAGTGCCGTCGACTCGCCGGTACTTGCCCGCGGCATAGTGGTCGATCAGAGGTGAAGTAGTCTTTTCGTAGGCGGTCAACCGGTGCCGGACTGTATCCTCACAGTCGTCAGCGCGCTGGGCGAGTATGGTTCCACACTGGTCGCAGGCGCCTTCCGTCTTTGGCGGATGGGATAGCAGATTGAAGATTTGGCCGCACTGGGGGCAGAAGCGCCGCATACAGGTCCGGGCGATCAGCTGTGCCGAGGGCACGTCAATGTGGACAACCGTCGGTTGAGGTAAGCCTTTTTCCTGCAACAGTTTCGACAGGTAGTCCGCTTGCTGGATCGAGCGTGGATACCCATCCAGGAGGAAGCCGCCAACGCAGTCAGACTTTGCGATTCGTGCGGCCACGATCTGATTGACCAGATCGTCCGATAGCAGTCCTCCGGTGATCGTCACCCCGGCGGCGATCTTGCCAAGCGGTGTCCCCGCCTTGATCTCACCACGGATCATCTCCCCTGTCGAGATTGCGGGGATATTGAGGTGGGCAGCGAGCCTTTCAGCCTGGGTGCCCTTGCCGCAGCCCGGAGGGCCGATCAGCAGCAGAACGGGAAGTTGCGAAGTAGGGGTTTCGGTCACGGTGGAGGTCTCTGGCACGGTCATTTGAACGCCTCTGTGGGCAGTGTATCGCGCCAGTCGAAAACAAGTCAAACAGGTCCGATTTACTGTTGCCTGGATTCCACCGCTCTCAGGACCCCTGCAAGAACGCTTTGCAGTTGAGCCAGGTCGAGGGGTTTTGAAAGGAAGTAGTCAGCGCCGGCTTCGAGCGACTGGCTGCGGTTGAGTTCACCGGCGTTGGCAGTCAGCACAATAATGGGTGTCCGGCGCCCCCTCTCCTGGTCGATGACCCGGATGAGCCGAATGGCCTCCAATCCGTCCAAGCCGGGCATCTGAAGGTCCATCAGGATCGCGTCGAAGTCCTCCTGCCCAGCCAGCGCGACAGCTTCCTCCCCACCGCACGCAACCGCGACGTCACATCCCTGCTTCTCCAGCAGACGGGCAGCCAGTCTTCGCCCGATATCGTTGTCCTCGACAAGCAGCAGCCGTCCCTCCAACTGCTGCCCCGGTTCAATCCGGTTCGCCGGAACTTGCGTCTTTTCGTCCGCAACGGACAATTCGACTTCAAACCAGAAGATACTGCCTCCGCCTGGACGGCTCTGCACTCCGATGGAACCGTGCATAGCTTCCACCAACCGCCGGCAGATCGCAAGACCCAGACCCGTCCCTCCAAACTGGCGCGTCGTCGAACCGTCGGCTTGACGGAACGGTTCGAAGATCGACGCAGCTTTCCCGGGGGCGACGCCGATTCCGGTATCCTCGACGGCGAAGCGGAGCCGGACTCCTGCCGAGTCGCTGCGCAGCAATCCAACTCGGAGCCGGACCTCGCCCCGTTCCGTAAACTTGAGCGCATTCGAGTGCAGGTTGACCAAAACCTGGGTCAGGCGGTGAGGATCTCCCGTCAGCGTGGTGGGTGTGGCCGGATCGAGTTCACAGCCGAGATGGAGGCCTTTGTCGCGGGCAAGCATCTGAAATGGTTTCTGGACAGACTGCAGCAATTCGGGCAGGGCGAAGGTGATTCTCTCGAGTTCCAGCCGGCCGGCATCGATCTTGGAGAAGTCCAGGATGTCATTCAGCAGGTGAAGCAGGGACCGCGCGGAGGAGTCCACGGCTTCGAGATACTCACGCTGCTCCTGATCGAGGCGAGTCGAGAGGGCCAGTGAGGTCATTCCCAGCACGCCGTTCATGGGTGTCCGGATCTCGTGACTGACATTGGCCAGGAATTCGTCCCGCAACTGAGACGCCATCCTCGCTTCTTCCAGCAACAGTTCGATATCGCGTTTTTGCCGCTCGACGATCTGCTTCTCGCTCTTGATTTCGAAGGTCCGGGCTGCAACGGCCGCCTCCAATTCACGCTGGCGCAACAGGTGTTGCCGCCATCGGCGGCGCCACGCAAGAAACACCAGGGCCGATAGCATGGCAACACCTGAAGACAAAAACCACCAGGACCCCCACCATGGACGCAGCACCGAGAATGCCAGGGCCGCCGGTTGACCCCGCCATTCGCCGCCACGCCAGCGGGCCTGCACTTCCAACAGATAATCACCGGAAGATAAGTCCTGGAGGACGAGTTCCCGATTCCGGGTGGGCTTCCATTCCCCCTGCGCACCTGCAAGGCGATAGCGGAACTCGACCTGCCGTTCTCCCTGATACTGGGGCACCGTGAATCGGACTCGCAGGAATCGTCGATCAAACGGGAGCGAAACCGCTTCTCCGACAGAGAGGGCGCCCTCCGCCGTTTCGAGGGTTGTGAACAAGACCCTCGTCTCTGGCCTCGGCCCCAGCCGACGCGTATCAAGGCGGGATGCTCCGCGAGTCGTTCCGATCCAGATCGTCCCTGGAGGGTCTTCGATGAATGCACCGAGCACGGCGTCCTGCCAGATTAGGCCATCATCGGTGCTGAGGTGGCGAAATGTTTCGTTTTCATAGACATCCACCCCGCGGTCGGTCCCGATCCAGATGTTGCCCCGGTGGTCCGACTCGATGAAGCTCAAATCGTCGGAACTCAACCCGGAATCCTGATCGAAATGAGTGAGTTGCAGCCCTCCTCCAGTGGCAGGCACGACACGGGACAGCCCCATTACGGGTCCGTAGCCGATCCAAAGCGCACCCAATCCATCCTCGGCCAGAAAGACGAGGTTATTGTGGAGCAGACCGTCTTTCGTCGTGAACTGCCGCCAGCTGTCCCCCGTCCGCTTCAGAAGCCCTTGGCGCCCAGCCGCCCAAAGCTCACCCTTCCGGGTTCGCAGGACGCGGTAGATGATGGAATCTCCCTCGAACTCGGGAACGGGGACCACCTCGAACCGCCACGGACGGCGATCCACGCGAGTCCGATACAGGCCATTGCGAGTCGGTACCCACAACGTTCCGTCGGCGTCGAGCGTCAGGCTGACAACTTCATCATTCTCAAGACCATCCACCTTGCCGAACCTGTGAACCCGGCCGGAGGAGGTGTCCAATCGGAAGAATCCGCCTCCGTTCATCCCGACCCAAAGACCGCCGATGGCATCAGCGGCCAGACTGCGGACCCTGTTGGGAGGAATTGCCTGATGGCGCTGCCAGACGGTTTGTCCGGCCTCAGCTGAAGTTTTCACGCTCAAACCCAGAGTGGTGCCAGCCCACAGGCGCCCTGCCGCGTCCCTGGCAAAAGAGGTGACGGTATTGCTGGGCAGTCCATCCCGCGTGGTGAAGCCGGCCCAGGCTCCGTTTCCAAGCGCCCTCGCCACGAAGTAGCTTTCGAGTCCGGCCCAGAGGGCTCCCTCTCTGTCCCAGAAGGCGTAGACGACCTGATCGGCAGGCAGACCGCGGCGTTCATCAATCTGCGTCCAGTCCTCTCCGCCGTCGTGGAGCAGAATACCCAACTCGGTGGGGACTGCAATCCGCCCTTCGGGCGACAGTCCAAGGGCGCACATGCCGTTTGGAGCGGGGAAGTGTCCTTCCACCCTGTGGAATTGCAGCTCCCCGGGTTGCCTGCGCCAGAGTTGATCCCGGGACCGGATCCACAGGGCTCCATGGGTATCACTCCGAATCGCGGTCCAGGCCTGAGTCGGCAAGCCTGATCCTTCCTCGATACGCAGACCATCCGGTCCCAGCTTGCAGAGCGTCTGGCCACACGCGGCCCATACGGCGCCAGATGGGTCTACGTGTACGGCGCCCACAAGTCCTCCCCCGGGAGCCGGAAGGGAGCGAAACCGGGGACGATTGCTGGCCAGATCGAGGTCAATCTCGATCAGGCTCGTTTCTCCAGTCAGATACAGGTGATTCGCCGTCCCGTCCAGCGAGCCTGCCTGCTTCGCTCCCGAATCGTCTGGCAGGGGGACGACCTCGAAGCGGGCACCGCGACGGAAAGCCAGCCCTTTCGCGGTTGCCACCCAAAGCCGCCCCCGGGCGTCGACCATCAGGTCGCGAATCTGCACCCCGGGCAAGCCGGCCGCTCTTCCGAAGTACTCGAACAGCTCTCCATCGTAGCGGTAGAGCCCCCCGTTGGTACCCACCCAGATCAAACCGTCGGCATCCTGGGCGATGACGCGCGCATAGGGCGAAGAAAGCCCGGATTCCTCGCGGTAGTGCCGGAACGGCAGACGGTCCGCCGACAGATCCCCGGCAAGAAGCAGGAGTCCCACCATCAGCGCCAGGGTGTGAGTAGGTGAACTTTTCCTCATTTGCAGGGAAACCCCCGACACTATCTGATCGGCGGGATGCCTAAAAATCTGAAGGGTTGGTCCAGCATCTGCGAAGAGCGGTTGCGCCGGCGCACGCCTCCAAGGGTGGAGTGAGCAGACTTGCCACGACGAAGCCCTCATTGGCGAAGTCGTAATAGTGCCCAGGCTGAATCAATACTCCATCTTTTTCAATTAGTTGCAGGGCCAGGTCTGCACCGGTTGGACTCCGGGGTCCCTCCATGAGCAGGCTCCAGCCCCCTTCGACACGCCTGGGGCGGACGACGGAGGCGCCTGCGCACGCCTCATCGAAAGTGGCCTGAACAGCCCGGCAGCGCTCGATCACCGCCTCCCGCGCCTGCGACGCCAGCGACAACCATCGCGGCGCGGCGAAGAGCACTGGGGCACTGACCGGGAGGTACGCATCGGCGATCCATTCCATCCGTTCGGCTGCCTCCGCGACGAGGGCAGATGGCCCGCCCAAATGCATCCAGCCCAACTTCATTTGCGGCAGCGCAGCAATCTTGGACAGCCCGGAAAGGGTCAGAACAAGCGCCTCGGAGTCGAGGCAGAGTGCCGATACCGGGCGCACCGACCTGTCCAAACGATAGTCAAAGAAGACCTCATCGCTGACGATGGCCAGACGACGGCGTGCCGCGAGGTCAGTCAGATAGAGCCAGTCCTCGTGGTGAACGAAAGACCCGGTGGGATTGTTGGGATTGACCAGGAGAATGGCCCGGGTCCGGGGGGTGATTTGGGCCTCGAGTTCATCGCGGCCGATAGCCCAATCCAGTTCGGGGAGCAGAGGGTAGTGGCGGACGGCGACGCCATCCAGGGCGCCGAGGCACTCGAACAGCGGATAGGAGGGACAGGGAACCAGGACCTCGTCGCCCGGGTCACACAACAGTTTGAACGTCCAGGAGTACGCCTCGCTGGTGCTGGCGGCGAGAAACAGCCGATCCGGGTCGACGGGAGCCCCTTGCGCGGCATGGTGGGCGGCGACGGCCTCACGGGCGCCAAGCCAGCCCTTGGGCTCCGGTTCATAGCTGAGGACGCGAGGATCTCCGAGTGCGGCCAGGATAGCCTCACTGGGAAGTTCGATCCCACATTGGGTGGGATTGCTGCGGGTCAGGTCGAGGATGGGAAGACCCTGGCGGCGGCGGCGGGCAAGCGCTTCCGACAGCCGGTTCGGGGCCAGGCTGCGGGGGGTCCGCCGCGAGAACACGCTCAGCCTTCAGCCACGACCGGGTTCTTGAGGGTCCCAAGCCCGTCGATCGTGACCTCCATCTCGTCGCCCGGCTTCAACCACCGTGGGGGTTTGCGAGCGAAACCGACACCGCCGGGGGTGCCCGTCGAGATGATGTCTCCGGGTTCGAGGGTGAATACGGAGGAGAGGTACTCCACCAACTGGGGAACCCCGAAGATCAGGTTGCTGGTATTCGACTTCTGCAGGACTTCGCCGTTGATGGTCATGGAGATATCGAGGTTGTGAGGGTCTTCGATTTCGTCGGCGGTAGTCAACCAGGGCCCCGTGGGGGCGAAAGTATCGAAGGTTTTGCCCATCAGCCACTGAGAAGTGGCCATCTGGAAGTCGCGCGCGGAGACATCGTTGAGGCACATGTAGCCATAGACGTGGCGGTGCCAGTAGGCGGCGGGGATGTGGCGGCCGCCCTTACCGATAACCACGGCGAACTCGGCTTCGTAGTCAGGCTTCTCGGAGTTGGTGGGCAGAATGACGGGCGCACCGGGTCCGGTGATCGCGGAGGAGAATTTGCTGAAGATGGTCGGGGTGGAAGGGATTTCCATCTTCGACTCCTCGGCGTGGTCGCGGTAATTCAAGCCGACGCAGATCACCTTGGGCGGTTTGGGAACCGGCGCCAGCAGGACGGCGCTTTCGAGAGCGATCGAGGCCGAGGGATTGGCCTGGCGCAGATAGGCGTCAATGGCCGCACGCGCAGTCCAGCCACCACGAATGACGCTCAGTGTATCTGCGAAACCTGCCGGTTCGAGCGAGAACACGCGCTGTTCGGGCGTGACAACGCCCGCCTGCGCCGGGGCGCCAGGGATGCAGAAGGTGACCAGTCTCATCAAAAATCTCCTCTTGGATGCTCCGGGTTCGCGCCGGGATCTCTACTTCACTTTAGACTAGAGGAATGCAACTTTCTCTGGAGCAGATGTTCTCGCTACGCGGTAAGGTCGCCGTCATTCTGGGTGGGACCAGCGGCATCGGCCAAGCCATCACCCAAGGCTATGTCGCGGCTGGCGCCACCGTGGTCGCCTCTTCGCGCGATCAGAAAAAAGTGGATGCAACGGCCGATGAGATCGAAGAGGCAGGAGGGCGGACGCTCCGGATCACCTCGGACGTTCAGGACCGCGAAAGCCTGGAGGGGCTTTGCGCCGAAACGGTGAAGGCGTTCGAGCGGGTGGACATACTGGTGGTCACCTCGGGCATCCTGCTGAAGAAGCCGACTGCCGAACTGACCGATGCCGAATTCGAGCGCGTGATCGACTGCAACATCAATGGGACTTTCCGGGCGAACCAGGTATTCGGCCGCCAGATGATTCAGCAGGAGGGGGGGGCGATCATCAACACTTGCTCGATGACCACGTTTGTGAGCTTCAACGAGGTAGCCGCATACGCGAGTTCGAAGGCCGGTGTCGCCATGCTCACGAAGTCGCTCGCCTGCGAGTGGGCGAAGCACAACATCCGCGTGAATGCGATTGCGCCCGGGGTGTTCCGGACGCCGCTGAACGCGCATGTGATTGATCTGCCTGAGCGTTCCGGTCCGATTCTCGGCCGGACGCCGATGGGCCGGGTCGGCAACGTGGATGAACTGATGGGGGCAGCGGTCTATCTAGGCAGCGATTCCGCCAGTTTTGTCACTGGGATTGTCCTTCCCGTCGACGGCGGGTTCCTGGCGAAGGGTATCTAGGGCGCTCGAAGTCCTGGAGGGGCCCGGGTCGCCTTCCGGATGCGGGGATCTTCCGGCCTTCTGGGGGCGGCGGGCTTGCGAATGGTGGGGCGGGTGGCGTTCGCGGCTGCAACCGCCTGGGAGCCGGGAACGTCGGTGAATCAGACGCCAGCTAAGGATTTCACCCAGGATCAGCGAAGTATCACTGGCGTCCGGGACGTTTGGAAACCGAGCAGGAGGCAAAATGCGAGTCTTAGTTTTGTTGGCGGTGGCGTGTGGGAGTCTTTTCGCCCAGAGCATCCGGCCGATTCCCTGGAAGGACAGTCCGATTCGGGGATCCGCGGTGGTAAAGGGACAGATGTCGGCGAAGCAGTCTCAAACTGGGACGGTGCGGAAGACGTTTTTCTTCCCGGAGGATGTCGTCTTCCCGCACCTGGCGACGGGGGATGGATGGGAAACAGAGATCACCCTGGTGAACATGGGTCTGGGGCCGCTCGATTTCGCTCTCTACTTCTATAACCCGCAAGGCAGCGCATTCACGGTGACACTGCGGGAGCAGCCATCCGGAGAGCCAATCACGAACAGCGCGTTCGAGGTGAGCCTGGAGAGCGGCGCATCGACGACTGTGGTGTTGGTGGACACGACACCTGGATTGTTGCAGCAGGGATGGGCGGTGGTGGATTACACGGGCGATAACAGCCGGCTTGGCGGGCACGCGACATTCCGGCAGAGGATCGCGGGACGCGCTGACTACGAAGCACTGATCCCGATGAGTTCGTACGAGGACTACGCGTTTCTGCTGCCCGTGAATGACTCGGCTGGCTTCATCACGGCGATTGCCATGTGCAATCCCTCGGCAAATGTGTCAGCAAACATCCTGGTGCAGTTGCTGGACGTGGACGGCTTCGAAATCGCGCGGCGGGAGGTGGCGCTGGGCCCGCAACAGCACGTTGCTACCGCGATTCGGGAATGGTTCCCGCAGATCGTGGGCCAGTATGCAACGCTGTACGTGGAGTCGGACACCGACCGGCTGTCGGCGATCGGGCTGCGATTCAACACGGCGGGCGGGAACTCGTTTTCCTCGGTGCCCATCATGAACTGGATCGGACTGCTTTAGGCCGGAATTTCGCTGCCAGCGAAACGAAGTGGGTGGGTGCTCCAACCCGCCGGGATGGCGGGCGTACACTAGAGGTTTGGAGCACCCACTTCATTGCGATACTTACCGAAATCCGATGCCGAGCGGCAGGCGATGCTCGCCGTGTGCGGGCTTGAGAGCCTGGATCAGTTATACGACCATCTGCCCGAAGACACGCTGCTGAAGCGCGGTCTGGCGATTCCGCCGGGGCTTTCCGAATACGAAATCACTGACTACTTCAATGCGCGGGGAAGGGAGAGCGGACCGGGGCTACCCTCATTTCTGGGGGCGGGGGTGTACCGGCACTACCGGCCAGTGCTGTGCGACGTGGTGGTTTCGCGCGGGGAGTTCTTGACCTCGTACACGCCCTATCAGGCCGAAATCGCCCAGGGGACGCTGACCACGATCTTTGAGTTCCAGTCGATGGTGTGCCAGTTGACCGGAATGGAAGTGGCTAACGCCTCCATGTATGACGGTTCGACGGCGGTCCCCGAAGCGGCGATGATGGCACTGCGGATCACCGGGCGGGACCGGTTTCTGGTGGCCAGGTCGGTGCATCCGGAGTATCGCGAGGTACTGGATACCAATGCCCGAAATTCCCGGCTGCATGTGGAGACGTTCGGCTACGACGCGTCAACGGGCGCGCTGGACCTGACCGATCTCGAGGCGAAGGTCGACGACAAGACGGCTTGTGTGATCGTGCAATCGCCGAACTTCTTCGGGGTAATCGAGAACCTGAAGACGGCGGCGGAGATCGCGCACAAGTACGGCGCGCTGCTGGTGATGGTCTTCACCGAGGCGGTTTCGCTGGGTTTGCTGGAGCCACCGCGCGAGGCGGACATCGTGGTGGGCGAGATGCAGTCGTTCGCCATCAGTCCCAGCTACGGCGGGCCGTTCGCGGGCATCATCGCGACAAAGGAGAAGTACATCCGGCAGATCCCCGGACGCCTGGTGGGTGAAACGAAGGACGCGGACGGCAACCGGGCTTTCTGCCTCACCTTGTCTACGCGCGAGCAGCACATCCGGCGCGAGAAGGCGACGTCGAACATCTGCACCAATCAGGCGCTGATCGCGCTGATGGCGACGGTGTTCATGAGTGTGTACGGGAAGGAAGGACTGCGTGAACTGGCGCTGCAGAACGTGGCGAAGGCGCGATATCTGAGCGAAGGGCTGGCGCTTCCGTTTTCGGGACGGTTCTTCAATGAATTCGTCGTGAAAACGGGCGCAAAGACGCCGACGGAGATCAATCAGTCGCTGCTCGAAAGAGGCGTGGTCGGCGGATATGACCTCGGGAAAGCCTATCCGGAGATGGAAGGCTGCCTGCTGCTGTGCGCGACCGAGATGGCGAAGCGCGGCGAAATGGACATGGTGAAGGAGGCGCTGCGGTAATGGCGAACGCGATCGGGAAGGTACGCGGACATCAGGTCCAGAATGAAGCGCTTCTGTTCGAGATGTCGAGTCCGGGGAAGAAGGCGTATCAACTGCCGGAACTGGACGTGCCCGCGGTGACGGCGGAAGAGGCGCTGGGGGCGGAGAATGTGCGGGCGGAGATCAGCGGGTTTCCGGAAGTGAGCGAGGTGGAGGTGATCCGGCATTTCACGCGGCTGTCAACTTGGAACTACGGGATTGATCTGGGGCTGTTCCCCCTGGGGTCGTGCACGATGAAGTACAACCCGCGGATCAACGAGGCGGTGGCGCGGATTGAAGGGCTGGCGTGGGCGCATCCGTATCAGCCGGAATCGCTCTCGCAGGGCGCGATGGAAGTGATCGCACTACTGGAGCAGTATCTGGGCGAAATCTTCGGCATGGAGGCGGTGACGCTGCAGCCAGCGGCAGGCGCGCATGGCGAATTCACGGGAATCATGCTGATCCGGGAGTACCTGGCATCGCAAGGCAACGCGCGGCGGAAGGTGCTGGTTCCCGATTCGGCGCACGGGACGAACCCGGCGACGGCGATCATCGCGGGCTATGACGTGGTGAACGTGAAGTCGAACGCCGCGGGCATGGTGGACGTGGCGTCTTTGGCTTCGGTGCTGGATGAGGAAGTGGCGGCGCTGATGGTGACGAACCCGAACACGGTGGGGGTGTTCGAGCAGGACATCGCGAAGATCTGCGCGATGATGCACGAGAAGGGTGCGCAGGTCTACATGGACGGCGCGAACATGAACGCGCTGGTGGGCATCGCGCGACCGGGCGATTTCGGCATCGATGTAATGCATTCGAATCTGCACAAAACGTTTTCGACGCCCCACGGAGGCGGCGGACCTGGCGCGGGGGCCGTCGGGGTCCGGTCGCACCTGGAGCCGTTCCTGCCTGGTCCGCGGCTGAAGAAGACAGCCGAAGGGGCGTGGACGTGGGACTACGACCGGCCGCAGTCGATTGGGCGGGTGAAGGCCTTTTACGGCAATTTCGGCGTCCTGGTGCGGGCGCTGGCCTACATCATGGCGCACGGAGGCCCCGGCTTGAAGACGGCGACAATCGACGCGCTTCTGAACGCCAACTACATCCGGGCGTTGATTGAGCCGTACTACCAGATCGCCTACGAAGCGAAAAGCATGCACGAATGCGTGTTTTCGGACGTTAAACAGGCGAGAAACGGTGTCAAAACGGGTGATATCGCAAAGCGGTTGATCGACTACGGGTTCCATCCGTACACGACCAGCTTTCCGCTGATCGTGCCCGGCGCGCTGATGATTGAGCCGACAGAAACGGAGCCGAAACAGGAGTTGGACGCCTTCTGTGAAGCGATGATCGCAATCGCGAAGGAAGCGGAAGCGACACCGGAGGTGGTCCAGCATGCGCCGGTGATGACCCGAACGCCAAGAGTGGACGAAGTGACGGCGGCGCGGAAGCCCGTCGTCCGTTGGAAGCCGGCGGAGTAGCCAGGCGATTACACTGTAGGGTTGCGGCGACAAGTCTTCATTGTGGTTGCGTTCGTGCTGCTGCTGAGGCTGCCCTTTCTGGACATGCCGGCACAGTGGGACGACTTCAACTACCTGGCGATGGGCGAGTATGCGCTGAAGAACCCGGCGCATCCGGCGTGGTTTGAGTTCTATTTTCACGGCCAGAAGGTGGACATGCGGGGGCACCCGCACCCACCGGGAGTTGCGTGGATTCTGGCCGGGTTGCTGGCCATCTGGGGCGGATTTCGCGAGGTGCCGTTCCACGGTTCATTTCTCGTTTTCTCGCTGACGGCGGCGTTATCGATGCTGGTGCTGGCGCGGCGGTTCGCGGGGGGGCGGGCGCTGGAGGCAACACTGTTGTTTCTGGTGGTGCCGGCGTCGATGGTGAGCGGCACTTCGTTTGAGAGTGATCTGCCGCTGTTGGCGTTCTGGATGCTGGGAGCGGCGCTCTACGTGGAGGCGGTGGACCGGCGGAGCACACGGTGGCTCCTTGGGGCGGCAGCGGCGATGGGCGCAGCTGCGATGGTGGCATACACGGCATTCGCGCTGTCGGTGACTTGCGGGGTGTTCCTGTGGATGCGGCGGCGGGATTGGCGCCCGGGTTGGGCAGCGCTGACGGCGCCTTTCGCGGTGATCGCGGCGTACCAGTTGTACGAACGGTTGACGGGCGGAGCTTTGCCGGCGGGGGAGTTGATCGGCCATTTCCAGCAGCATGGGTACCAGCGACTGGAGATGAAGTTGATGAATGGGGTGGCGCTTCTGGGGCACCTGGGGATGATGGTGGCGCCGCTGGTTTGGATCCGGGCAGGCGGGTGGGGTTGGGCGGTTTTCGGCGTGGTTGCGCTGGGTGCGGGATGGTTCGACGGCCACGTGCTGTTCTGGGCGCCAGTAGGTTTGGGGTCGATGGCGATCTGGGTGGTGGGCCGCCGGGCGATGGCGGCAGACCGGGAGGACCGCTTCCTTGGGCTGTGGGTGTTGCTCTACTTCGCGGCCGCGGTAGTAGTTTTCTTCGCCGGGGCGGCGCGCTACCTGCTGCCGTTGTCGGCCGCGCTGGTGTTATTGGTGGCGCGGGACCTCGCGGAGCGGCCACGCTGGCTGCGAGCGGCGATCGCGTTCAATCTTGTTTTGGGGTTCTCGGCGGCGTGGGTGAACTCAGAACATTGGCGCGGTTCGCGTGCGGCGGCGGAAGAGGCGATGGCGCTGGCCGGCGGGGCGCCGGTGTGGACGTCGGCGGAGTGGGGTGCGCGGCATTACGCCGAGCGGGCGGGCGCGCGTCCATTACCCGCCGGACAGAAGCTATCGGTTGGGGATTTTCTGCTGTCCACAGCGTTGTCGGGTCATGTTGAATTTGGAACCGGCGGGAACCGGATGGTGAAACGGATGGAGCGCCTAGTTCGGCCGTCTCTGCCGCTACGGTTGGCTGGTCTCGATGGAGGGGCGGGGTACGCGACGGTGGGGTTTGGATTGAGGGCGTTCGGGTGGTCGTCCGGGCCGGTAGACCGGGTGACATTGTGGGAGGCCGTGGGCGTGGAGCCCACATTGTCCTGGGTACCGATGAACGCTGAGAAGGCAGAAGACCACCTCGTGGAGGGCGTTTTCGCGCTGGAACAGGGGGAATGGCGGTGGGCGGGGCCCAGGTCGGTGTACCGGGTGATGGGGACGGGTGGGCCGGCGGCTTTGACGGCGGACATCTTTCTGCCGGCACAGGCACCGGGGCGGACCGTCCGTTTGCTGCTCGACGGAGAAGTAGTGGCGTCGCAGCGCTTAAGGGGGGAAGGGAGGCACCGTGTCCGGTCCGCGGTGCTGCCGGGGCGGACGGGGATGTCGACGGTGGAATTGGAAATTGACCGGGGCTTCACTCCCGTGGGGGACCGGCGGGAGCTTGGATTGATCGTGACGGCGTTAGGGTTCCAGGCGCAGCCTTAAAACACGGTGATTCTCGCTGTCGCCGATGTAGAGCCAGTTGTCGTGGACCCACACCCCATGCGGCCGTTTGAGTCCGTCAGCGACTGTTGTGAGAGTGCGGGTCTTGAGATCGAGGCGTTGAATGCGGTGGTTTTCGGTGTCCGCCAGGTAGAGCGCGCCGTTGTGAAAGGCCATGCCTTTGGGGCCGACGGAGGCGATCTGCTCGACTGCGCCGGTGGCTTCGTCGATTTTAAGGATGGCATTGCCCTCGCGAAGGGCAAGGTAGAGGGGACCGGCGGGGTCGCGAGCGAAAGTCCGGGGGCCGCGATAGCGGTTGCCGGTGACAGACCATGTTTCAGCGACGCCGGAGCGGGGGTCGTGGCGGACGACGCGGTGATTCCCGTTGTCGCAGATGAGAAGCGCGCCGTCGGCAGCCCATTCGATGGCGTGGGGTTGGCGGAGTCCGCGAATGTTGAGATTGCGGCCGTCTCGATAGACGGCGGCGTCGCGCATGTCCACCCAGACGAGGCGGCCTGAGCGGTCAAAGCGCATTTCGTACGGTTCGTTGCCGGTAGCGACGATGGTTTGGGCCTTGGTGGCGGCGTCGATGCGGATGATGCGGTGGGCATCGACTTCGCAGACGTAGAGGGCGCCGTCGGGGCCGATGGCGACGCCGAAGGGATTGGCGGCAGTCAACAGAACTTCAAGCAGCAGCGCGGCGAGCATAGTGGAGACAGTGTAGCCGATGGGCTAACGAGGCTCAAATCGGGCCTGGAAGAAGCGCAGCAACTTCGGTTCGAAGGTCATCCTGAGGCCGGGGATCTTTTCACGATCTTCGTAGACGGCGTAGACGGATTCGGCGGTGACGTCCATGTGGGCCTGGGTGTAGACGCGGCGGGGGATGGTGAGCCGGACGAGTTCGAGTTTGGGATGGCGTTCGAGTCCGGTTTCGGCGTCGCGGCCGGCGGAGACGATGCCGCGCTCCATGGCGCGGACACCGGAGTCGAGGTAGAGGGCGGCAGCGAGGGCCTGTGCGGGGTAATGATCCTGCGGGACGTGGGGCAGGAAAGCACGGGCATCGAGGAAGATGCCGTGGCCGCCGACGGGGAGGACGATGGGGATACCCCAGTCTCTGAGTTTGTCGCCGAGGTATTGGACCTGGCCGATGCGGGCGCGGATGTGGTCATCCTGAACGGACTCTTCGATGCCGATGGCGACAGCCTCCATGTCGCGGCCCGCCATGCCGCCGTAGGTGTGGAGACCTTCGTATACAACGAGAAGGTTGGCCGCCTGGGCTGCGATTTCGGCGTCGTTGACGGCAAGGAACCCGCCGATGTTGGCAAGGGGATCCTTCTTGGCGGACATGGTGCAGCCATCGGTGAGGGAGCACATTTCGAGGACGATCTGGGCGACAGTCCGGTGCTCGTAGCCAGGTTCGCGTTGCTGGATGAACCAGGCGTTTTCGGCGATGCGGGTGGCGTCGAGGATCACCTTGACGTTGTAGCGGTTGGCGAGTTCGCGGACTGCCTTCAGATTGGCAAGGGAGATGGGCTGACCACCTGCCATGTTGACCGTGGCGGCGGCGGAGACGTAAGGGACACGTCCGGGGTTTTCAACGAAGACCCGTTCGAGCTTGTTGAGGTCGATATCACCCTTGAAGGGATGTTCGGAGGCGGGGTCGTGGGCCTCGTCGATGATGACATCGACAAAGCGGGCACCGGCCATTTCCTGATGGAGGCGCGTGGTGGTGAAGTACATGTTGCCGGGGACAACGTCGCCGGGCTTGATGAGGACGCGCGAAATGATGTGCTCAGCACCGCGGCCCTGGTGGGTGGGGATCAGGTGCTGGTAGCCATAGAAGCGGCGGACGTTGGTTTCGAGGCGGTAGAAATTCTCGCTGCCGGCATAGGCTTCGTCGCCAAGCATCATGCCTGCCCACTGGCGGTCGCTCATGGCGGAGGTACCGGAGTCGGTAAGGAGGTCGATATAAACGTCCCGGGAGCGGAGCAGGAAGGTATTGTAGCCGGCTTCGCGAAGCGCGGCGAGGCGTTGTTCGGGCGTGGTCAGGCGGAGAGGTTCGACGACTTTGATTTTGAAGGGCTCGGCCCAACTGCGGCGGGGAAGGGGCATGGCTTCATGGTAGCCGGAGCTTACGTCGCAGGGAATGCTGAATCGACACTCTATTCAGCATTTTGCTACTGTTTGTTAAGAATCAAGCTCAATATGCCTAATAGTATTCTGGATGCGAAATCGAGGAATCTCCTGGAGCATCTGCAACAGGACGCGCGACTGTCCTTTGCCGAACTGGGGCGGCGCGTCGGGCTATCAACACCAGCCGTGGCTGAGCGGGTCAGGCGGTTGGAAGAAGCCGGGGTGATCGAGGGCTACGAGGCGAGGATCAACCCGAGGGCACTCGGTCTCGAGGTGACTGCGTTCGTGCGGATCCGGGTGACCGGGGCGGAGACGCTGGCACGCAAGTTGAGCAAGCTGGCGGGCGAATTGCCGGAGGTATTGGAATGTCACCGGTGCACGGGCGACGAGTCGTTCGTTCTGAAGGTCCGCGTCGGTTCGGTGGGCGAACTGGAGAAGCTGATCGACCGCTTGACGCCATTCGGGATGACGTCCACGGCGCTGGTGCTGTCGTCGCCGGTGGAGCGCTGGCTGGCTCCTCTGAAGCGAAAGTCTTAAGGCTTCGGCGCACCGGCAAGCAGGAGCCGGACATCCATGACGTTGGTGCCCGTGGGACCGGTGACGACGAGATTGTCGAGCTTCTGAAAGAAAGGGTAGCTGTCATTTCTGGCGAGTATCTGTTGGGGGTTGAGACCGGCGGTGCGAGCGCGGGCGGCAGTGGAACCCGTGGCGAAGGCGCCCGCGGCATCGGTGGGGCCGTCGGTCCCGTCGGTGCCGGCAGAGAAGGCGAGGATGCCCGGAATGCCGTCCAGAGCGAGAGCGGCGGCGAGGGCGAACTCCATGTTGCGCCCGCCCTTGCCATCGCCTTTCAGGGTGACGGTGGTTTCGCCGCCGGAGATGAAGCAGACGGGCGGTTTGACGGGTCGTCCGGAATGGAGAGCTTCGCGAGCGATGGCACAATGCATGGCCGCGATCTCACGGGTTTCTCCTTCGATGAGCGTGGAGAGAACGACGGGTCGATACCCGAGTTCGCGCGCTTTCGCGGCGGCGGCATCGACAGCGAGGCGATTCGATCCAACGATCAGGTTGCGCGTTTTGCGGAAGCAGGGGTCACCGGTCTTGGGGGTATCCGGAACCTCGCCACGGCGGCCGGCATCGATGCGATGGCGGACGGAATCGGGGAGTTGGTCGATGATGCCGTACTTCTCGAAGACGTCCCAGGCGTGCTGAAAGGTTGAGTCATCGGGGGCGGCGGGCCCCGAGCCAATCGTGTCCAGGGGATCGCCGATGACATCGGAGAGAAGCAGCGCAAGGAGCGTGGCAGGCGCGGCGAGGCGGGCGAGTTGCCCTCCCTTGATGGCGGAGATGTGTTTGCGAACGGCGTTGATTTCGTGGATGGTGGCTCCGCAGGCGAGCAGCAGTTTGGTGGTGGCCTGTTTCTCCGCAAGGGTGACGGGTTCGGCGGGAAGGGGAAGAAGGGCGGAAGCGCCGCCGGAGATGAGCGCGATCAGCAGATCGTCGGGGCCGGCATCGCGAGCGATTTGGGCGATCCGGCGGGTGCCCTCGATGCCCGCGTCATCCGGGACGGGGTGGCCGGCCTCGTTGAGTTCGACGCGTCTGAGTTTGGCGAGATGCTCGTACTTGGTGTTGATGAGACCGCCGCTGATGCGGCGGCCAAGCAGTTTCTCGAGGGCATGGGCCATGGCGGCGCTGGCCTTGCCTGCACCGATCACCTGAATGTTCTGGTAGCGGGAGAGGTCGTAACGGTAGGGACCGGCATGGAGATCTCCTTCATCGACGCGCAGGAGGCGTTCGATGCCGCGAGCGGGCAAGGCCGCCTCGAGGGAGGCCTTGAAAATGGCAAGAGCGTCGCGGCGCTGGCGTTTTTCGAGTGCGGCGGGGGTCATGCCCCTAGAATAAGGGCAAACGGAGAATATCCTCCACCGCGCCGGGTGAACCCTCGGGGCCGATTTCGATGCGATAGTCGGCTTTCTGGTAGGCGGCGCGGCGTTCTTCGTAGAGTTGGGCGAAGCGTTCAGGATCCCGAGCGAGGGGGCGGTGCGTGGAACCGTGGATGCGGGCGCGGACCATTTCGAGGGGAGCATCGAGCCAGATTGAGATGCCGTGATTTTGGATGATTTCGAGGTTCTCCTCGCGGGCAAAGCACCCGCCGCCGACAGCGATCACCCAGGGGATGCCACGCGCAACGTCCTGAACCCGCCACCTGAGGATTTCCGTTTCGAGGGCGCGGAATTCGGCTTCGCCCCGGACATCGAAGATCTCAGGTATAGACATGCGGGCTCTGGCTTCGATGTCTTCGTCGACATCCGCGAAGCGCCAGCCGAGATGCCTCGCCACCTGGCGGCCGACGGTACTCTTCCCGCTACCCATGAATCCAACCAGGTACAGCCCGGGCGTTCGTTTCAACTTGAGAATCATTGTCTCGCTTCCAGAGTACGACTCATCCACCCTGAAAGGGGACCCGGGTGGGTCCATCTGCTGAGTCGGTCATCAGGGGTGCGGCATCGCTTGAGTTTCATGTGGTTGACCGGCCGTATGCAGCTACGGTGAGGCGGTAATCAGCCATAATACTAGGCATGAACGACGGCCTGCTGCCGCTCTTCCCGCTCGAACTGGTCCTGCTGCCCCACGAGATGATTCCCTTGCACATCTTTGAGGATCGCTACAAGGAGATGATCGGCGAATGCCTGCGTCTGGAGGCGGAGTTTGGCGTCGTGCAGGCGCGCGACAACGGTATTGTGCGAACCGGATGCACAGCGGTTGTCACAAAGGTGACCGAGAGGTACGAAGATGGGCGGATGGACATCCTGGTCCGGGGAATGCGGCGCTTCAGAATCATCCGGCTGGACACGGAGCGGTCGTTCGTCCGCGCGGAGGTGGAGTATTTCTGGGACGAGGACCGATCCGCCGTCGACGCCCGATTGGTTCGGGAGGCGCAGGCGGCCTATTTGCTCTACACGCAGGCGCTGGGAAAGCAGACGGTGCAGCCGGACCTCGATGAACCGGACCTCAGCTTCCGCCTGGCCGCAATCTCAATGGATCTGGACTTCCGCCAGTTCTTACTGGATCTGTCAAGCGAACAGGAGCGGCTGACGCGGACGGCGGAACACCTGGAGCGTGCCGCGCGCCGCAAGAAGATCGAGTCCGCGATGAAGAAGACGGCGCGGTCGAACGGGCATGGAAAGCACCTGGGGTCACTCTCGGAATAGCCTTCATGCGACAGCATCTGATCATCGACGCAGACGACACGCTCTGGGAAAACAACATCTTCTTCGAGGAGGCGTTTGACGATTTCTGCGCGTTCCTGGAGCACTCTTCGCTGACTCCGGAGGGTGTGCGGGGCATCCTGGACGAGATCGAGTTGGCGAACGCCCGGACGCACGGCTATGGGTCACTGAATTTCGCACGCAACCTGCAGCAGTGTTACCGGAGATTGGCGGAGCGCGAGGTCCTGGACGGGGACCTGGAGGTGGTCAAGGGGTTCGCGCTGAGAATTCTTGAACAACCCGTGGATCCGCTGCCAGGCGTGGCGGAGACGCTCGAGTATCTCGCATCGCGGCACGATTTAGCTCTCTTCACGAAAGGGCATCCGGAGGAGCAGAAGCTCAAGATCGACCGGTCCGGGCTGGGCGTCTGGTTCGGACACACGGCGATTGTGAAAGAGAAGGACGTGGCAAGCTACCGCTCGTTGGTAGGTCAATTGGGGTGGCCGGCGGAACGAACGTGGATGGTGGGCAATTCGCCGAAGAGCGACATCAATCCGGCGCTGGAGGCAGGACTGAATGCGGTTTTCGTGCCGCACGAGAGAACCTGGACGCTGGAAAGGCAACCCCTGCGGGAAGAGGGCCCGGGCCGCCTGGAGGTCGTCAGGGAGTTCGCTGCGCTTCGCAGCCTGTTCTGAGACCGGTGTCGCCGCCCATCACGCTTGCCCCGGTCCAGAGGCCGGGGCAAGCGGATGAACGGTCGGCGCTGAGGAGGAGATCAGCGCGCGAAACCGGCGGAACGGCCGGCAAAGTCAAGGACGAAACCGGGAAGGACGCCCAACAATACGGTAGCAACGGCCGTCGCCCAAATCGTAACAGCAATCCCCGCCGAAGGGGATTCCAAGACGGTATCACCTTCCGCGGGCGGCTGCATGTACATCACAACGACGATGCGAAGGTAATAGTAGGCGGCAACGGCACTATTCAGCAGGCCCAACACCGTGAGCCAGACGAGATTGGCATCCAGCGCGGCCTTGAAGATGTAGAACTTGCCGAAGAAGCCGCCGGTGAGGGGAACGCCGATGAGCGAAAGCAGGAAAATGGTGAGCAAAGCGGCGGTCGCGGGTTGGCGGATGCTGAGGCCGGCCATGTCGTTCACCTCGACATAGCGTTCGCCCCGGCGGGCCACATGCGTGACGACAGCAAATGCGCCGAGGTTCATTGCCGCATACGCGGCGAGGTAAAACATGGCAGCGGCGGTTCCGGTCTCGGAAGCGGTGGTGAGCGCAACCATCACATAGCCGGCATGAGCGATGGAACTGTAGGCCAGCAGCCGCTTGATATTGGTCTGACGGAGCGCGGCGAAGTTGCCGATCACCATCGTGGCCAGCGCGGAGGCCCAGAGCAGAGGCTCCCAATTCCCCTTGATCGGCTCGAATGCGGTAAGAGCCACACGGAAGAACATGGCGAATGCGGCGGCTTTCGGCCCGGCTGAGAGGAAGGCGCTGACCGGAGCGGGCGCACCTTGGTAAACGTCAGGAGCCCACATCTGGAAGGGGGCCGCGGAGACCTTGAACGCGAATCCGACGAACATCAGGGCGGCGGCGGCAAGCAGGAGCAGGGCACTCTCGGAGCCTTGCCCGCCTAGAAGGAACTGGCGGATGGCGGAGAGATTCGTGGTGCCGGTGATGCCGTAAGTCCAGGCCACACCATAAAGCAGAAACGCGGTGGCAAAGGAACCTAGCAGAAAATATTTCAGCGCGGCTTCGGAGTTCCGGCGGTCGGCGCGAAGGTACCCCGCCAAAACGTAGCTTGCGATGGACGAGGTCTCCAGCCCGATGAAGATCATGATCAGTTCATTGGACGAAACCATCAGGCTCTGGCCGACGATGCAGAAGACCAGCAATGCGTAGAATTCCGCTGATTCCGCGTGAGCCTTCTCCAGATAGTTGGCCGACATGAGGATCGTCAGCATGCCGGTGGCAAAGACGAGAATGCGGAAGAACGTCGTGAAGCCGTCAACACGGATCATGCCGTGAAAGGCTTCGCCGGGGTCACCGTGCGCGGCCACGGAAAGGCCGATGGCGGCAAGCAGGGCGATGAAAGCGATCACGCCGAGGGTCCGCTTGCGCGAAAACATCGACTCCAGGGTCATCATCAGCGTGCCCACGAGCGTGAGCAGGATCTCGGGCGAGATGCGGAGAAACTCGGAGGCCGAGGGGACCAGATTAGCGGGCATGGACGGACTCCTTCGCCGGCAGCGTGGTGGCGGCGTTCAACGCGCCAGAGGGCTGCAAAACCATTTCGAGGGTCTTCTGATTGTTGGCGGTGATGGGGGGCAGGAAGCTCTTCGTGCCGATACCCATCCAGACCATCAGCACGATGAGCGGAAGCATAATCGCCCACTCCCGGCCGTTCAGGTCCGTGACATGGCGGCGGACTTCGTCAGGGGTCTCCCCATAAAAAGTACGCTGCACCATCCAGAGCATGTAGACGACGGAAAGGATCACGCCAATCGCCGCAAAGAAGGCGTAGCCGAAACTGACCTGCATGGCGCCCTGAAGGACCAGGAATTCGCCGACGAAATTGTTCAGCAGCGGCAGGCCAACCGAGGCCAGCGTGGTGACCATGAAGACCGTCGTCAGCCAGGGGGCCACTGTCCCGACGCCGCCGTAGTCGGCGATCTCGAGGGTGTGATGCCGTTCGTACAGGTATCCGACAAGAATAAACAGCGCACCGGTGGAGATGCCGTGGTTCAACATCTGGTAGACAGCACCGTCAATGCCAGCCTGCGTGAACGAAAAGACGCCCAGAATAACGAACCCGAGGTGGCTGACCGAAGAGTACGCCACCAGCCGCTTCATGTTCGGCTGCACCATGGCGACAAGCGCACCGTAAATAATGCCCGCGATGGCGAGGCCAATGATCCAGGGAGCGTTATCGCGTGCCGCCTCGGGGAACATCGGCAGGCAGATCCGGACAATCCCGTACGTGCCCAGCTTCAGCATCACGGACGCCAGCATGACCGAACCCGCCGTGGGCGCTTCGCCGTGCGCGTCGGGCAGCCACGTGTGCAGCGGGAACAGCGGAACCTTGATGGCGAAGGCAAAGAAGAAGGCGAGGAAGAGCCAGAAGCCCTCGGCGGGGCTGAGCGCGAGACGGCCATCCCCAATCAGGCCGACGATCCCAGGCAGATCGAACGACCCCGTCTTATTGTAGAGGTAGATGATCGCCGCCAGCATCAGCACGGAGCCGGCCATGGTGTAGAGGAAGAACTTGACAGCCGCATAAATGCGCTTGTCATGCCCCCAGATGCCAACCAGGAAATACATCGGCACGAGCGAGACTTCCCAGAACACGTAAAACAGGAAGAGGTCGAGCGAAACGAAGACGCCGATCACGCCGACCAGCAACAGCAGCATGAACGCATAGAACTCGTTCACGCGCTTCTGAATGTACTTCCACGAGACCAGGATGCATATCGGCGTCAGCAGCGTCGAGAGTATGACCAGCCAGAGACTGAGGCCGTCCACGCCGGTGTGATAGCGGATATGGGGGGTCTCGATCCAGACAGCGTTCGATTCGAAACTGTAAGCGTCCGGGTTGGACTGCACAGGCCCGATCAGGCCGAGCGACATCACGAAGACAACGACCGAAAGGCCCAACGCGAAGTTGCGGACAAGTCCCGGGTTGTCCCGGGGCAACAGCAGCGTGATGAAGAACCCGGCGGCGGGGATCAGCAGGAGCAGGTCAAGAAGATTCACCGGGCGCCTCCGAGGAAGGTAACCGCCGCCACGAGGCCGATGGAGCCAAGCACGACCCACGCGGCGTAGCGGCGAATGTAGCCGGACTGCATGGTGCGAAGACCGGCGCCGATCGAGCGGGCCAGCGTGCCGGCGCCGTTGACTGCACCGTCGATCAGTCCGGCATCAATCCCACGCCACAGCACGGAGCGCGAACCGTCGCGCAACGGGTGCACAACCAGCGAGTCATAAACTTCGTCCACGTAGTACTTGTTGTAGATCAGCTTGTAGGGGCCGCTGAGTCCCTTGGCCAGCGCCTCGGGGATGGCTGGCTTCACCACATAGAACAGCCAGGCCAGGAAGATGCCGGCAAGCCCAGCGCCCACCGAGATGGCCACCAGCGTCATGTCGTGATCGGTATTCGGCTGTCCGAATAGCGGCGCCAGATAGTGGGGCACATCGATGTACCCTCCTCCGAGACTGAGCAGCGCCAGCACGCCGAGCGGAAGCGTCATCACCAGCGGCGATTCATGTGGGTGCGCCTTGCCCCGATAGCTGCCGAAGAAGCAGAGGAAGATGGCACGGAACACGTAAAAGGCGGTCATGCCCGCGGTGACCACGCCAACCCAGAACATCCAGGGTGAATGGGCGTGCACGGCGAGCAGGATTTCGTCCTTGCTCTTGAAGCCCGAAAACGGCGGAACCCCGGCGATGGCCACGGCCGCGCAGACCAGCACCAGAAACGTGACTGGAATCTTCGAACGAAGTCCGCCCATGTGGCGCAGATCCTGCTCCCCTTCGAGGGCATGGATCACGCTGCCCGCGCCAAGGAACAGGAGCGCCTTGAAGAATGCGTGGGTCATCACATGGAATATGCCCGCTGAGTAGGCGCCCACGCCCAGCGCGAGGAACATGTACCCAAGCTGTGAGACGGTCGAGTACGCAAACACCTTCTTGATGTCGTTTTGCGCCAGCCCGATCGTCGCGGCAAGGACGGCCGTCAGCAATCCGATGACAGCCACCACCTCCAACGCGATGGGCGCGAGATTGAACAACGCCGCCGAGCGCGCAATCATGTAGACGCCCGCCGTCACCATCGTCGCGGCATGGATGAGCGCGGAGACGGGCGTCGGGCCCTCCATCGCGTCGGGCAGCCAGACATAGAGCGGCACCTGCGCGCTCTTGCCCGTGGCGCCGACCAGCAGCAGAAGGCAGATGCCGGTAATCACCCCGGCACTCGTCTCCGGCGACATCGCGGCCGCCTTGGCATTGATTGCCCCGAAATCCAGCGAACCGAAAGTGACCAGCGTCAGAAAAATGGCCAGCGAAAAGCCGAAGTCCCCGATCCGGTTAACCACGAACGCCTTCTTGCCCGCATCACCGGCACTCTTCTTCAGGAAGTAGAACCCGATCAGCAGATAACTGCACAGGCCCACCCCCTCCCAGCCGACAAACAACAGCAGGAAGTTGGCGGCCAGCACCAGGATCAGCATGAAGAACATGAACAGATTCAGGTAGGCGAAGAAGCGGTAGTAACCGCCCTCGTGGGACATGTAGCCGACTGCGTAGATGTGGATCAGCAGGCCGACGCCGGTCACCACCAGCAGCATCACGGCTGTCAGGCGGTCCACCGCGAAATCGAAACCGACGTTGACGATGCCGCTTTGAATCCACGTGAAATAGCTTTCCGTGTACGCGGATTCCAGAGGTCCAAGGGCGAAGAGCGTCTTCACCACCCAAAGGAACGAGAGCAATACGCTGCCGATGGCGACGGCGTTGATGGCGGGCTTGCCGAGTCTGCGACCAAAGATGCCGTTGACGAGGAAGCCCGCGAATGGGAGTGCCGGGATGAGCCAGAGTTGGTGCATCGGATTTCTAGAGTTTCAGTGAGCTGACTTCGTCAATTTCGAGCGTTTGCCGGTTGCGGAACACGGTCAGGATAATGGCGAGGCCCACCGCCGCTTCGGCGGCGGCAATCACCATCACAAAAAAGCTGAAGATGTGGCCGTCCACCGACTTCAGGTGATAACTGAAGGCCACGAACGTAAGGTTCACCGCGTTCAGCATCAGCTCAATCGACATGAACACCGTGATGATGTTGCGGCGAAACAGGAATCCGGCCACGCCGAGCGAAAACAGAATTGCGCTCAGAATCAGGTACCAGGCCAGAGGCACAGCCTCTGGCAGGGGCAGCGGCGGAATCGGAATGGGAAACTCGGAGGGCATGGGCGGTTAAACTTCCTTCCGGGCGAGCACAACGGCGCCGAGAATCGCGATCAGAATGACCACGGACGTGATCTCGAAGGGCAGGATGTAGGTGGTGAACAACGCACGGCCGATATCAGCGGGACTCCCCCCCGAAAATCCGCCAAACTGAACGCCGGGGCCCTTCGGCACCTGCGTCTGGATCAGGTACGCCACCAGCATCAGGAACGTAAACAGCAAGGGAACAGCTACCACCGCCCGCAAAGCGGGCTTCTTCGTCTTCTTCTCCGCCGCCGCGTTTAACAGCATGATCACGAAGACGAAGAGCACCATGATCGCGCCGGCATAGACGATCACCTGCACCGCGGCAATGAATTCACCGCCCAGCAGCAGGTAGAGCACGGCAAGCGAACCCATCACTCCAACCAGCGAAAGTGCGCTGGCGATGGGATGAGTCTGAAGCACCAGATTGATGGCGCAGGCGACGGCGATGGTCGCGAAGGTGAGAAAAAGCAGGGCATCCATCGGGTTAAAACACCGTTATTTCGAGGTCAGCGCCACCGCAAAGGCGGTGATCAACAGGTTCACAACGGCCACGGGGAACAGGAACGTCCACGCAAACCGCATTAACTGGTCGTAGCGAAAACGCGGCAGCGTTCCACGCACCCAGATGAAGACGAAGATCAGCAACAGCGTCTTGGCCGCGAACCAGAAGAACGGCACCAGAATCGGCTGCAGCATCGGAATGAGAAACAAGCCGGCAAGCCCCAGGCTCAGCACGCCGCCCACCGGGAAACTGAAGCGGTCCCAGCGGCGGGTCTTGATCGTCTGCCCGGCGTGGAAGAAGAACATGCCCGCCACCCCCAGCAGCAGGATGACCGGGACGTAGTCGGACCCGTACGCCGAAGGGAACAGCGGATGCCACCCGCCCAGGAACAGCAGTGTCGTCACGCAGCAAATCGTGACGATATTCGCGTATTCTGCCGTGAAAAAAGCCGCGAACATCGTTGACGTGTACTCGGTGTGGAATCCCGCCACCAGTTCCGTCTCGGCTTCCGGCAAATCGAACGGCACCCGGTTCGTCTCGGCGAACGCGGCAACCAGGAAGATCAGGAAACTGAAAATCTGCGGGAAGGGCGCGGCGAAGATGTGCCACTTCGGCAGGAACCCGAAGTGAAAGCCGCTCTGCGCCTCCGCAAGTTCCTTGAAGCTGAGGGTGTTCGCGATCAGTATCGGGGCCACGATCGCCAAGGCCAGCGGCAATTCGTAGCTGATCATCTGCGCGGAACTGCGCAAACCGCCCAGCAGCGCGTACTTGCTGTTCGAAGCCCACCCGCCAATCGCCGTGGCATAGACGCCCAGCGAACTCATCGCCAGAATGAACAGCACCCCGATATTCAGATCTGTCAGGCCTAGCCACGTGCGCACGCCGAATATCTCGAACTCCGGCCCGAAGGGAATCGTTACGATCGAAACCAGCGCCAGCGCAACGGCCAGAAACGGCGCGAACAGGTAAAGGCCCGTTGACACATTCCCGGGGATCAGGCCCTCCTTCGTCACCAGCTTGATCAGATCCGAAAGGGGCTGCAGCAGGCCATGCGGGCCCACCCGGTAGGGGCCCGGCCGCAGTTGAATGTGGGCCAGCACCTTGCGCTCAATCCAGACCAGATAGGCGCAGAAAGTGAGGAGGACGAAGGCCAGTAGGCCGGTCTTGACGAGGCTGAGGATATAGAAATTCATGCTACGCAATCCAGCCGGACCCTAATTGGAAGGCTTCTCTTCATACAACCGCCCAGGCGCTTCCATCACGGAATTCAACATCTTCGAATAGCGGCCCAGGCTTCCAGAGGTGAACAGGGTGTCCCCATCGGAACGGATGAGTTCCGGTTTTGCCAGCGCCGGCACCCGCCCGTTGACGGGCATGGTCTGCGCAGCGCCCCCAGTGGCGATCACCGGCAAAGCAACATTATACCCGCGGACCGTCCGGCGGATCTCGTCAAACACCTTTTCGTTTGTCCAGATCCCCAGATTCAGACCCATTTCTTTCGCCAGCAGACCCATGATCTCCAGGTCCGCCTTCGTGCCCATGATCTTTGGCCCGGCCTTCAACCGCTGCACTTCGCCGCACGTGTTCGTCACCGTCCCGTTCTTCTCGTAAGCGCTCGCCGCCGGGAACACCACGTCCGCCCGCTGCGCCGTCTCCGTCAGAAACAGTTCATGCACAACCACGAACGCCGACTCGCTCGCCAGACTCCGCTTCTCCAGCGGATTCGCGCCCACCACCCACAGCGCATCCAGCGAGGCATCATCCAGCATTTCATCCATCGTCGCCCCGGCCGTTGCCGCGGCATGGTAGCCCGGGCCGAGTTCAGGCAGCAGGCCCATGTCCATCGCCCCGCGAGAATTCGAATAGTCGACGAGACACACATACTGCACCTTCGTGCCCAGCGAATCCCCGAACGCGACCAGACGGCGGAGCGCGTCGCCCTTCACCGATGCCCCGAAGACAATCGCCAGCGACTCATGCTTCGCCAGATCTTCACGCAACGATTCCACCGCCTCCATCTCCGCCCCCAAGGCGGCATGCAGCGCCCGCGTCGAGTACTGATCCTCGCGCACAGGCCCCGGCGTCACCGTGTACAGCGCCATCTGGTGATGCCGGTGGTTCGCCCGAAGCTGATACGCCACCAGCGGATGCTGTTGCGCCAGATCGGAGCCGATCACCAAAGCCGCCTTCACCGTGTACAGATCGCCGATCGTCGCCAGCGCACCCGTCTTGCCGCTCAGCGCGTCCAGCAGCGTGGGCACATCGCCCGTCCGGTGATGATCGACACTCGCCGTCCCCAGACCCTCGCGCGCGAACTTCTGCAGGTAGTAGTTCTCTTCGTTCGTCGTCCGGTTCGACCCGATCACGCCAAACTTGCCGCCGCGCGCCTTGATCTCACCAAACTTCGCCGCCACCGCCTCCAGCGCTTCCTTCCAGGAAACCTCCACCAGTTCGCCGTCCTTGCGAACCAGCGGCGACTGCAGCCGCTCCGCATGATGCACAAAATCAAACCCGAACCGCCCCTTCACGCACAAAAACTCGCCATTGATCCCCGAACGGTCCCGATTGTTCGCCCGGATGATCTCACCGTTGCGCACCGACAGCGTCGTCTTGCAGCCATTCGAACAGTGCGTACAGATCGTCCCCGTGTGATTCATCTCCCACGGACGCGACTTGTACCGGTAGGTCCCCGAAGTCAGCGCCCCGACCGGGCAGACGTCAATACACCACCCGCATTCGTCGCAGCTCAGATGATCCCCGTTCGACGGCGTGATCTCGGCATGCACGCCGCGGTACGTCAACCCCAGCGCACCCACGCCCAAGCCCTCGTCGCACACCCGGATGCAGCGGTAGCAAAGGATGCAGCGGGCCGGGTCATAATAAACCGCCGGCGACCACTGCTTCTCGTTCTCGTGGTACTTGATCTCCGTGAACCGCGATTCGCCCGCCCCGTAGCGGAACACCATGTCCTGCAGTTCACACTCCCCGCCCTTGTCGCACACCGGGCAGTCCAGCGGATGGTTGGTGAGAAGGAATTCCAGCATCGACTTGCGGGACTCCACCACCTTCTCGCTCTCCGTGTACACCACCATGCCCTCCGCCACCGGCAGCGTACACCCCGGCTGAAGTTTGGGCATCTTCTCGACTTCCACCAGACACATCCGGCACGCGGCCTGCAGCGAAAACCCTTCGTAGTAACAGAACGCGGGCACTTCCACGCCGGCGCGCTTCGCGGCTTCAATCAACAGGTCGCCCTTCGGCGCCTTGATCTCCTGGCCATTCAGCGTAAAGGTGACGATCTCTGACATTCGCTTCTCTCTCCGTCCTCTCTACAGCACGACCAGGGGCTGCGTCTCCGGAGCCGGCATAAACACCTTCGCGCCCGCCAGCTTGGCCTCGAACTCATGCCGGAACTTCTGCACGATCGAAATCGTCGGCATCGCCGCGGCATCGCCCAGCGCACAGAACGTCCGGCCCAGCATGCTCTGTGAAAGCTGTCCGACCATGTCGATGTCGCGCGTCACCCCAACTCCTTCATCCAGCCGGCGCAACATCTTCTCCAGCCACGCCGTCCCTTCCCGGCACGGAATGCACCACCCACAACTCTCGTGGGCATAGAACTTCATCACCCGGTGCGCCAGCTTCACCATGTCCACTGTCTCGTCCAGCACCATCGTCGCCCCCGAGCCCAACATCGACCCCGCCTTCGCCAGCGAATCGTAATCCGCCGGAATGTCAATCTCATCCGCCGTCAGAATCGGACTCGAACTGCCCCCCGGAATCACCGCCTTCAACTTCCGCCCCTTCCAGACACCCCCGCCGAACTCCTCGATCAACTGCTTCAGGTTGTAGCCCAGCGGCACTTCATACACACCCGGCCGGTTCAGGTGGCCAGACAGGCACACCATCCGCGTCCCGCCATTCCGCGGCGTCCCCAGCCCGGCATACCACTCGCCGCCATTCAGAATAATCGACGGCACCGCGCAGTACGTCTCCACATTGTTCACAATCGTCGGGCACTGGAACGCACCCGAAGTGGCCGGAAACGGCGGCTTCAGCCGCGGATTGCCGCGCTTGCCCTCCAGCGATTCCAATAACGCAGACTCCTCCCCACATTCGTAGGAACCCGCCCCCGTGTGCGTGCTCAGATGGAACGTCCACCCCGAACCCTGGATGTTCTCGCCCAGATACCCCCGCGCATAAGCCTCCTCGATCGCCTTGTCGAGAATGTCAATCAAATACCGGTATTCCCCCCGGATGTAAATCCAGCCGCGGTTCGAATTGATCGCCCGCCCGGCGATCAGACAGCCCTCGATCAGCATGTGCGGATCGTTTTCCATCAACACGCGGTCCTTGCACGTGCCCGGTTCGCCCTCGTCCGCATTCACCACGATGTACTTCGGCTTCGGCGAGTTGCGGTCCACGAAGCCCCACTTCAAGCCGGTCGGAAAGCCCGCTCCCCCGCGCCCCCGAAGACTCGACTTCTTCACTTCCTCGATGATCGCCTCGGGCGTCATCTCCAGAGCCTTCCGGATCCCCGCATAGCCTTCCTTGGCCAGGAATTCGTCGATCCAGATCGGATCCTTCTGCGGGTATTCAAAACGCTTCGTCAGGACCTTCACTTCCAGCGGATGGGGTTCGTTAAAAAGCATCGTTTCTCCGGTTCCGTCTTCCCTGCTTCGTGCCTTGCCGGGTCCTCACTGCTGGCCGCGGAGGCTCTCGATCAATGCATCGAGCTTCTCCGGGGTGACGTTCAGATGAAAATCGTAGTTGTCGATCAGCGCCGGCGCCCATGAACAGGCCCCGATGCATTCCACTTCCTCGAGCGAGAACTGCCCGTCCGCTGTCGTCTGCTTGTTGCCGATCCCCAGTTTGTGACACGCATGGTGCCACAATTCCTCTCCCCCCACCAGCATGCACGCCACGTTTGTACAGATCTGCAGGTGATGCCGGCCCCGGCGCTCCCGGTGGAGCATCGTGTAATAGCCCAGCACCTCCTCCACTTCCACTTTGTTCACGGACAGCCGGCGCGAAACTTCGTCGATCAGTTCGTCCGTGATCTGCCCGGTTTCATCCTGGGCGTACAGCAACATCGGAATCAACGCCCCCTTCTGCCGGCCGGGCGGGTATTGGCCGATCATCTTTTCGAAGCGGGCTTCCAGTTCAGCAGAGAAGGTCATGGGCGTTTCGCTCGTTCGTTTCCTGGGGGGCGGCTCAGCGGTCCACGTCGCCGAGGACGAAATCCATCGAGCCCAGCGTCGCGATGGAATCCGAAATCAACTTGCCATGGAACAGCTCACTCAGCGCCTGAAGATTTCCATAACTCGGCGTGCGCATGAACACACGCGCCGGCTTCGACGTGCCGTCGCTCACCACATAGAATCCAATCTCGCCGCGCGGCGATTCCACCGGCACGTACGCTTCGCCGGCCGGCACACGGAAACCTTCCGTCACAATCTTGAAGTGGTAGATGAGCGCCTCCATCTGCGTCTTCATCTTTTCCCGGTCCGGCAACACCACCTTCGGCGCTTCCGCGCGAATCGGTCCGCCCGGCATCCCCGCCAGGCACTGGTTCACAATCTTGATCGACTCCCGCATTTCGTCCATCCGGACGCGGAACCGGGCAAACACATCGCCGTCCTGCTGCACCGGAACGTTGAAATCAAACTTCTCGTAGCTCGAATACGGCTCGGTCTTGCGGATGTCCCATTTCACCCCCGCCGCCCGGATCATCGGCCCCGTCACGCCCAATTCCAGTAACCGCTCCACCGGCAGGTATCCCACCTGCTTCGCCCGCTTCAGGAAGATCGGATTCTCCGTCAGCAACCCCTCGTACTCGTCGATCTTCGACGGCAACTGGCTGATGAAATTGCCAACCACCTTCTCCCAGCCCCGGGGCGGCTCCACCGACAATCCGCCCACCCGGATGTAACTCGTCATCAACCGCTGGCCCGAGAAATACTCGAAAATCCGAAGTATGTCCTCCCGCTCCCGGAAGCAGTAAAAAAACATCGACATCGCGCCCAGATCCAGGCAGTGCGTGCCCAGCCACACCAGATGGCTGTTGATCCGCGATATCTCGGTCAACATCACCCGGATCCACTGCGCCCGCTCCGGAATCTCCAACTGCAGCAACTTTTCCACCGACAGACAGTACGCCAGATTGTTCGCCAGATTCGACAGATAGTCCATCCGGTCGGTCAGCGTCACCACCTGCTGATACGTCAGCGCTTCCGCCTGCTTCTCAATCCCCGTGTGCAAGAACCCAATGTCCGGGCGGGCGCTCAGGATCGTCTCGCCGTCCAGGTCGAGAATAATGCGCAGCACCCCGTGGGTCGACGGGTGCTGCGGTCCCATGTTCAGGGTCATCCGGCGCGTCGTGCCGGCCGGCGCCGCGCTCTCGGCTTCCAGCGTCGCGGCAGTCGTCTTCAGGTCAATCTCGCTCATGGGCCTCTTCCCTCAAAAATCGGGCGTCGTTCGAGACTACTCGCTCTGGTAGGTGTACTTGTGGCCGTGCGTGGGGAAATCCCGCCGCAGCGGATGGCCCTGCCAGTCGTCCGGCATCATGATCCGGCGCAGATCCGGGTGATTGAGGAACCGCACCCCAAACAGGTCGAAGGCTTCGCGCTCATACCAGTCCGCCCCGCGCCAGACGCCGCAGACGGATTCCACTTCCGGTTGCTCCCCCCCCAACGCGACCTTCAGCTTCAGTCGTTCGTTACGCTCAATGGAATGAAGCAGATAGAGAACCTCGAAGCGCGGTTCGCTCGGGTACCGGTCGATCACGGACACTCCCGAAAGCCGGACAAAGCTGAATTCCTCCTTCAACTTCCGGCAAACGTCCACAATCCGGTCCTTCTCCACCCACAACAGCGTCTCGCCCAGATCAACGCTGCCGCCCGTCAGCGCGGTGGAGTCCCACGCCTCCAGTGCGGCCGCGGCCGGGTGCTCTTTCAATCCATCAGGCAGCATGAGGCAGATCCTTGTGCTCGGTTCCGGGAACGGCTTCGATGCCCGCATCGGCGGCCCAGTCGAGCACTCCCTTCCTTAAGATGTAGAAAAATCCGCCAAGGACCACGTCGATGAATAAAAACATCACCACGAAGCCGTACATCCCCAACTCGCGGTACACCACCGCCCAGGGATACAGGAAGATCACTTCGATGTCGAACAGAATGAACAACATCGCCACCAGGTAGAACTTCACGCTGAACCGCTCCCGCGCCGTCCCTTCCGGCGTGATGCCACACTCGTAGGCCTGGTCCTTGACCTTGTTCTTCAACCGCTTGCCGATCAGAACGCCGAGCGCGACCAGGGCAGCGGCCACCAGCACCGCCAGATGAACCTGGACGAGAACGGGAAAATACGTCTCGTGGATCGTTGTAGGCATGAATTTCCTGTGAGAGAACCGGGGGAGTTAACTTTTTACTATAATGACCCCCGGAAGAGCGTGTCAATGCAGCCGGAGGCGGTCTGAGAGGCAATGAAAGAGACTGAAAAGATCCAAGTTACCGTGAATGGCGAACCCCGGACGATCAACCACGGTTCCTCCGTTGTCGATATGCTTCAACAACTTGGCATCGATGGCCAGCGCGTCGCCGTCGAACTGAACCGTTCGATCGTCCGCAAGAACGACTGGCCCGCCACCCGCGTCGAGGCAGGCTCCCAGATCGAGATTGTGGAGTTTGTCGGCGGTGGGCGCGCCCCGCATCACGCGACCTCCCGCAACTGACTGAAAATATTACCGGAAACCCGCCCTTCCCACCGGCTCATCCCACTTGCGGTCTCCCCTCCCGCCAAAGCTGTCCTCCGATTGGGATTCGGACCCCAATTGGTGGGTATTGACAAGAAAATGTGTCCAGATCTTGTGAATTGACTTCCCCTCCCCCTCCGATAGAATCCGTAGTGACGGACAAAACACTTTGGGGGAGATATGTTCAAAACAAAAACTCGCCAGACTGCGGCGACCTCGGGGGACGGAAGAATCTACTCCAGCGCGGACGTTTCACGCCTCGCCGGGGTGAGTCTGCGGCAACTGCAATGGTGGGATGAACAGAAGGTCGTTTCGCCCAGCCACGAAGGCCACAAACGTCTGTACCGGACCGAAGACCTCGTCGAAGTCAGCGTCATCGCCGAACTCCGGCGCAAAGGCTTCAGCCTTCAGAAGATCCGCCGCGTTCTGCGCTTCCTGCAGAAGGAAATGGCCAAGCGCCTGACGGAAATCCTCAATGCCACCAGTGACTTCCATCTGCTCACCGACGGCAAGTCAATCTACCTCGAAAACGACGCCGCACGCGTCATCGAGATCCTGAAAGCCGCCAAACTGCCCATGTTCCTCGTGTCGGTGTCCGACCAGGTCCGGCGCCTGACCGCCACCCCCAGAAAGCCCGTCCGCAGCGAAACCGTGGCTGCCGTGAAGAAAGCAAAAGCGATCTAACCTGTTTTTGTCAAACCTTTTTGGCGATCCGGCGCGTCTAACCGCGTAGGAAACCTGTAATATACTGATGGCAGACTGGAGGGTCCACCGGATGGCGAAATCCTGGCGTGCGTTCGTGTTTTCAGTTGTATTGATCGCGGCCTGCGCGATGGGCGCCGGTGTGCTGGGCTCTTCCAGTACGGCCAGCGCCGCCCCGCCCGCCGGCGAGGACGAACTGAGCCAGGGCCTCAAAGCCTTCACTTCCATCTACCGCCTCGCTGAACAGCACGCGGCCGACCCCGTCGATCCGGACAAGGCCATCTACCAGGGCGCCGTCCCCGGAATGCTGCGGACTCTCGACCCCCACTCCAGCTTTTTCGACCCCAAAGCCTTCGCCCAGTTGCGGGAAGATCAGCGCGGCACCTACTACGGCGTCGGCATGACGGTCCAGCCCAGGAATGGACGCACTGTCGTCGTGGCCCCGTTCACCGGATCGCCTGCCTATAAAGCGGGCATCCGCCCCGGCGACGTCATCCTCGAAGTGAATGACAAATCGACCGACGGACTGAACACCACGGAAGTCGCCGACCTTCTGCGCGGCCCCAAGGGCACGCCGGTCCAGGTCAAGATCGCCCGCGAAGGCATGGACAACCCGCTCGTCTTCAATATGTTGCGCGGAGAAATCCCACGCTACAGCGTCAAGAACGCCTTCTTCATCCGCCCCGGCATCGCCTATATGGATATTGAAAGCTTCAACGACAATACCTCCCGCGAGATGGACGAAGCCTTCAAGCGTCTCGGCGAAGACAAGGTGAAGGGCCTGGTTCTCGACCTCCGGAATAACCCCGGCGGCCTGCTTAACGAAGGCGTCGCCGTGGCCGGGCGGTTTCTCAAGCGCGGCCAGACCGTCGTCAGCCACCGCGGACGGACCTCCCCCGAGAAGCCCTACTTGGCCAACAACGGCAGCTCAAGCCGCACTTATCCAATCGTCGTCATCGTCAACCGGTATTCCGCTTCGGCCGCCGAAATCGTCGCCGGCGCGCTCCAGGATCACGACCGCGGCTGGGTTCTCGGCGACAATACGTTCGGCAAGGGCCTCGTCCAGACGGTCTTTCCGCTGACCGAAAACACCGGTCTCGCGTTGACCACGGCCAAGTACTATACCCCCTCCGGCCGGATGATTCAGCGCGACTATTCCAGCGGCAGCTTCTACGACTACTACTTCCGCAAGAATATTGACGAGAAGAACAAGGACGACGCCCGCCTCACCGACGCCGGCAGAACCGTCTACGGCGGCGCCGGCATCGCCCCGGACGAGAAGTACGTCCAGAACTACAGCAAGTTCCAGCTCTCGGTCGCCCGCGGCGCCTTCGAGATGTTCCGCGACTTCATCCCCAAGTACTTCTCCAGCCGGGATACGAAGTTGTCGAAGGACTGGACTCCCGACGCCGCCATGCTGAAAGAGTTTGAAGCCCACCTCGCGGAGGCCAAAATCACTTACACGCCCGAAGAGTGGAATGAAAACCTCGACTGGCTGAAGGTTCAACTCAAGCGCGAAGCGCTCATCACCGCCGTCAGCCTTGATGAATCGCTGCGCTACGCCATCGAAACCGATCCGGTGGTCGATAAAGCCATCGAAAGCCTCCCGAAGGCGCAGGCTCTGCTCGACAACGCCAAGAAACAGATGGTTCAATTGGACAAGAGGTCCAACCGCGATTGACATCTGAATCCGGGCCGCTGCCCCAGGTTGTCGTCCTCGACACCGGCGGCCAATACTGCCACCTGATCACCCGAAAGATCCGCGAACTCGGCGTGTATTCCGAGATCCGGCCCAGTGACACGCCCGCCTCCGCTCTGAGCGGTGTGCGGGCGATCGTCATTTCCGGCGGGCCGGCGAGCGTCTATGAGGACGGAAGCCCCCAGGTGGACCCCGGAATCTTCACGCTCGGCGCCGCCGTTCTCGGCATCTGCTACGGGCAGCAGTTGATCGCCTTCCATCTCGGGGGCGAAGTCCGGCCCGGCGACCACGGCGAGTATGGTCTCGCCTGGCTCGAAACCATGGGCGATTCGCCTCTCTTTCGCGGTATCGCCGGACGGCAGCAGATCTGGATGAGCCACCGCGACGCGGTGGCCGCGATCCCTTCCGGTTTTGAACTGCATGGAGCGACCGAAACCTGCCCGATCGCCTCCATCGGGGACCGTGAAAGACGGCTTTATGGCGTCCAATTCCACCCTGAAGTGGTGCATACCGAGCGCGGACGGCAGCTTTTGTCCAACTTTTTGTTCGATATCGCCGGTTGTGAACAGGACTGGAACCCGCGCGATCAGGCCGAGCGGATCGAAGACGAGATCCGTCGTGTCGCCGGCGACCGGAATGTGTTCTTTTTCGTCTCGGGTGGCGTGGATTCCACCGTCGCGTTTACTCTGTGCCTCCGGGCGCTGGGTCCGGAGCGGGTTCGGGGCCTGTATGTCGATACCGGATTGATGCGCGAGGGCGAAACGGCGTTCGTTCGCGGCGTCTTCGAATCGCTCGCGGCGGGCGTTTTCGCCGTCGAACACGCGGAGGACCGCTTTCTGGCCGCCCTGGCCGGGGAAGTGGACCCCGAGAAGAAGCGCCACGCCATCGGCGAGATGTTCGTCGAAGTCCAGGAGCGGATCCTCGAGTCCGGCCACTATCTGGAAGGCAACTGGATCCTCGGCCAGGGAACGATCTACCCGGACACGATCGAAAGCGGCGGCACCGCCAAAGCCGACCTGATCAAGACCCACCACAACCGGGTCGCGGGCATCCAGAAGTTGATCGAGCAGAACCGGATCATCGAACCCCTGCACCTTTTGTACAAGGATGAAGTGCGCGAAGTGGGCCGGGAACTGGGATTGCCCGAGGAGCTGCTGGCGCGGCACCCGTTTCCGGGGCCGGGTCTGGCGATCCGCGTACTTTGTACGGCCGGTTCGGCGCCTCTCGAGAAGGCCGAAGGCGGCTGGCTGGTGCCCGTCCGGTCGGTGGGCGTCCAAGGCGATTCAAGAACTTACAGACCAGTGTTGCTGGTGGAAGACCCACCGGGGACGCCCGAATTGCAGGCGCGGGCGACCCGGCTGATCAATGCATTGCCGGGGATCAACCGGGTGGTGGCGCTCGCCGGGGCCAATGGCCCGGTCGGAACGCTCCGGGTGACGCCCGCGGCCATCACCGCGGAGCGTCTGGATCGGCTGCGCCAGACGGACGGAATCGTGCGCAAACTGTGCCACGAATCGGGCTTTGAAGCCAAAGTCTGGCAGTTTCCGGTGATTTTGATCCCCCTGGGGACGCCCGGACGGCCCGACACGGTGGTGCTGCGGCCGATCGATTCCGTGGACGGAATGACAGCCCAATCGGTGATCATGCCGGAGTCGCTGCTGGCCCGGATGACCGCCGAACTGCTTGCAGTGGAGGGTGTTAGCGCGGTGGTCTACGACCTGACCCACAAACCCCCCGGCACGATCGAGTGGGAATAGGGCTTTCCGGGGGGAAAGCTACAATCAAAGTATGGAACTTGCACGCCGTCTGGCGCCATTGCTGGTGTATGCCGGACTGGCGCTGGCGATGCAGTTGTATGTGGTCCGGTGGCTGGCCGGACGGCCGTTTTTCGTCCAGTCCAGGTGGCGACGGAACTCGCTGTTGTGGTTCGGGCGGGCGGCGGCGATCTGGATCGCGCTGATTCCAATCGTTTACAGCGGGGAGATCCGGCTGAAACTCCCCGGCAGCGGGGAGCAGTGGGTGCTGGCGGCGGCGCTGGTTTACGGAGCAGTGCTGTTCACGATGTTCCTGATCGCGTGGACGGGGGTCCACGAGACGGATCTGGCGCGGCGGCAGAGCGTGAAGACGCTGGTGGGCATCACGGCGGCGGCGCCGCTGGCGGCGACCGGCGTGGGGATTCTGGTAGCCCGGACCGGAATGGCGTTGCGCGAGGTGGAAATCCCGGTCCCCGGACTGGCTCCGGATCTGGATGGCTTGCGGATCGCGCAGTTGACCGATATCCACTACGGCCCGTTTTTTGGCGAACTGGAACTGCGGCGGGCGGTGGCGATGGCGAACGAGGCCCGGCCCCACGTAGCGGTGGTCACAGGGGACCTGATCACGCGGCGGGGCGACAATCTGCGCGAGGTGCTGAGGATTCTGGCCGAATTGAAGGCGGACGCGGGAGTGTTTGGATGTCACGGAAATCACGAGGTTTACGCACGTTGCGAGCAGGCGGCGACGCTGATCGCGGCGAGCCACGGCATCCGGTATCTGCGCCAGCAGGCGGTGGATTTGCGCTTTGGCGGGGCGGCATTGCGGATGGCAGGCGTTGACTATCAACCCCAGCGTTCGGGGTACCTGCGGGGCCGGGCGCCGGGCCTGGTACAGCGGGGGGCGTTCAATCTGCTGCTATCGCACAATCCGGACGTGTTTCCGAAGGCGGCGGAATTGGGATTCGACCTGATGCTGGCGGGGCACACCCACGGCGGACAGGTGACGGTAGAGATCCTGCATGAACATCTGAACGTGGCACGGTTTTTCACGCCGTTCACGAAGGGACTGTACACGGAGCGGGGGGCGTCGGTCTATGTGTCTCCGGGATTGGGCACTGTGGGCGCGCCGGTCCGGCTGGGGGCAGCGCCCGAGGTGACGGTGATCAAGCTATGCGCCGGCTGATCCTGAGCGACATCCACGGCAACCTGGAGGCGCTGGAGGCGGTTCTTCGCGATGCGGAAGGCGAGTGGGCGGAGGCGGTCTGCCTGGGAGATCTCGTGGGTTACGGGGCATCTCCGGCAGAGGTGGTGGCCTGGGCGCGGGCGAACACGGCGGTGACTGTCCGGGGCAATCACGACCGCGTGTGCGCGGGTTTGGACGACGCTCTCTGGTTCAACGCAGCGGCGCGGCGGGCGGTGGAATGGACGAAGGCGGCGCTAGGAGCCGAAGACTCGGAATGGCTGCGGGGACTGCCAGCGGGTCCGCTGCGATTCGAGAGGTACGAGATCGCCCACGGGGCGCCGTTCGACGAGGATGAGTACCTGGTAACGGACGCGGACGTGGAGGATCTGGACAAGGTGCTGCAGCGACCCATTTGTTTTGTTGGACATACGCACGTGCAACGGGCATGGCAGTGGACCGGCGGCGGGTTGTACCGGTTACCGGCGCCAGACCGGAAGACGCGCGAACAGCTGACCCGGCTCGAACCGGAGACGCTGTACCTGATCAATCCGGGGTCGGTGGGCCAGCCTCGGGACCGGGACCCGCGGGCGGGATATGCCCTCTGGGACGACGAGGAGAGGACGCTGGCGCTGCGGCGGGTCCGGTATGACGTGGCGGGGGCGCAGGCGCGGATCGAAGAAGCGGGATTACCGGAGTGGCTGGCGGTCCGGCTCGGCGAGGGCCGCTGAAGCCAATCCGGCGCGGACTTTCGCCGCGGCGGCGGGGCCGATGGCGGCGGCCAAGTCCTTTTCAGGGGCGGACTTAACGGCGGACAGACTGCCGAAGGTCTTCAGAAGCTTTTCGACCGTCCGGGGGCCGATGCCGGGGATGGCGTTCAATTCGCTGGTGAAAGTGCGGGCATCGCGGCGGGAGCGGTGGAAGGTGACGGCGAAGCGGTGGGCTTCGTCGCGAATGGTCTGGACGAGGTGGAGGACGGGATTGGCATGGTCGAGGACGACGGGTTCGTCTTCAGAACCATAGACATAGAGGATTTCCTCGCGTTTGGCGATGGAGGCGAGGGGTTGGTTCAGAACCCCGAGGGCTTCAAGAGCCTGGGCGGCGGCGTGGAGTTGGCCGAGTCCGCCGTCGATGAGAACGAGGCCGGGGAAGGGCTGGTTCTCGTCGCGGAGGCGCTGGTAACGGCGGGTGACGACCTCGCGCATGGAGGCGAAATCGTCGTTTCCAGCCACGGTTTTGATGATGAATTTGCGGTAATCGGCCTTCTTCATGCGCCCGTTTTCCCAGACCACCATGGAGGCGACCTGATCGGTGCCCTGGAGGTGGGAGATGTCGAAGCACTCGATGCGCCGGGGGGCTTCGTCGAGGGCGAGAGCGTCCTGGAGGGCGCCGGCGATGGCGGCGGAGGTGGGTTTCAGGACGCGGAAACGCTGTTCGAAGGAGTGGCGGGCATTGGAGCCGACGAGGGCGAGCAGGGCCTTTTTCTGGCCTCGCTGGGGGGTGTGGATTTCGACCTTGCGGCCGCGGCGTTCGGCGAGGAGTTCTTCGAGGGCGTCCTGGTCCTCGAGTTCGACGGGGATGTGGATGACGGCGGGGACGGGTTGGCCGGAGGAGTAGACCTGCATCAGGAGGGTGGTGAAGAAGGAAGCGGGTTCGAACTCTTCGAGGTCTTCCCAAAAGAATTCGCGGCGGTCGACGATGCGGGCGCCGCGAAGGTGGAAGAGGTTGACGGCGACGAGCGGGGGTTCGGCGTGGAAGGAGTAGATATCGGTGTCGTCGCCGGAGGTGGAAGCCATTTTCTGCTTCTGTTCCATCTCTTCAACGGTGTGAATGAGGTCGCGGAGGGCGGCGGCGCGCTCGAAGGCCATCTCTTCGGCGGCCTGTTCCATCTGGGCGCGGAGTTCGCCGGCGAGTTCGCGGTGGCGTCCGTCCAGGAACTGGCGGACCATCTTGACGCGGGCGGTATAGATTTCGGGGGTGGTGAGGCCGGCGACACAGGGGCCGAGGCAGCGGTGGATGTGGAATTCGAGGCAGGGGTGGGTGTGCGTGCGGGAGAAATCGACTTTGCAGGACGGGATCTGGAAGTGGCGGTGGATAAAGCGGACGAGGCGATGGGCGAGGTTGCCGGGGAAGTAGGGGCCGAAGTAGTGGGCGCCGTCCTTGCGCAGGCGGCGGGTGACGTAAACGCGGGGGAAGGCTTCGTTGGTGAGTTTGATGTACGGGTAGGTCTTGTCGTCGCGAAGAAGGACGTTAAAGCGGGGTTGATACTGCTTGATGAGGTTATTTTCGAGCGCGAGAGCCTCTTTTTCGTTGTCGAGGAGGATGTAGTCGATGGTGGCGGCGTGGGCGATGAGAGAGGAGGTTTTGCGCTCGGCGAGTTTGTCCTCGGAGAAATAGCTCCGGACGCGGTTGCGGAGGTTCTTGGCCTTGCCGACGTAGAGGACCTTGCCGGCGGCATCTTTGTAGAGGTAGACGCCGGGCTGGGTGGGCAGTTGGGCGGCTTTGTCGCGGAGGTCCATCGGGCGGGGCTTCTATAATTGAATTGTGGCACGTGTTTTCGGAGCGCTGATTCTGGCGGGCCTGTTCTGGCAGGCCTGGGGGCAGCCACCGGCGCGTCCGGCGCCGCCTCCGGTGCGCGAATCGGAGTTGAAGGAGGAGGACGAGAGTCTGACGACGCCGTCGGAATACGTTTTCAACCCGATTCAGGCGGTGGAAGAGATCAAAGTGGGGGATTTCTACTGGAAGAAGGGGAGCCACAAAGCGGCGGCGCTGCGCTATGTGGAGGCGACGAAGTGGAACCCGGGGTTAGGGGAGGCGTGGCTGAAGTTGGGGGAGGCGCGGGAGAAGTTGAAGGAAATCGAGGAGGCGCGGGAGGCGTACGCGAAGTACCTCGAGTTGGAGCCCGAGGGGAAGAAGGCGGGGAGTGTGAAGAAGAAGGTGGAGCGGTGGGTGAAGCAGGCGCCGAAGAAGAAGTAAGCGCGGAGGTCAGGCGGGCATAACGTCCCGGAGCCAGGCTTCGTAGGTGGCTCGAAGTTGTTGCAGGCGTTGGGGTTCGGTGGAGGCGAGGTCGCGGGTTTCGGACTGGTCCTGAGCGAGGTGGTAGAGGCGGTCTTCGCCGGTGGCTTCGCGGCGGTATTTCCATCCGTTTTGGAGGAGGGCGCGCTGGGGGCCCTGTTTGGGGGCCTGGTTGTGGAAGAAGAGGGATTCGCGCGGGGGGGCCTGGCCGCCGCGGCAGGCGGGGACAAGGCTGACGCTGTCGAGGCGGTGCCCGGCG
>ERZ761609.352-NODE-352-length-57347-cov-50.789430_pt1 | contig 57347 bp, 47 predicted proteins | sample MGYA00511163_ERZ761609 | MGnify/ENA primary metagenome ERZ761609 (study PRJEB28899, sample SAMN02445070) | bioreactor sludge metagenome | biome: EBPR sludge | place: Australia: Brisbane, Thorneside Wastewater Treatment Plant | collected 2011-12-16 ... | reverse complement strand
TCAGTTTGCCCTGAAATCCGCTATCTTATCCGCCACAGGATAGCCAAACACGAGAAGCGCGGCCTGCCGGCCGCGTTTCGTTTCTTGTGACGGCATGCGGAAGCGCGGATTCGCGGAACGGGGCGCTACACTAAGAGCTTATGGTTGAGCAATACGTCCCGGCCGATGCTTCGCGGCCGATCGCGCGGCTGATGCGTCCGGTGAAGTACTTCTTCCATCTCAAGGTGGCAGGCGGGATCTTGTTGTTCCTGAATTCGCTGCTGGCGATGTTTTGGGCGAACTCGCGGTGGCACGAGAGTTACCACGATTTGTGGCACGCGCCCTTCTCCATCAAACTGGGCGATTTTGCCCTCAGTTACCCGGTGGAATACTGGATCAACGACGGCCTGATGGTGATCTTCTTCTTCGTGATCGGGCTGGAGATCAAGCGCGAGATCCTGGTGGGCGAGTTACGTTCGGTGAAGAAGGCGTTGCTGCCGATTGTGGCCGCGCTGGGTGGGGTTGTCGTTCCAGCAAGCATCTATCTGGCGATCAACAAAGGCGGACCGGGTGAGCCTGGGTGGGGTATCCCGATGGCCACCGACATTGCGTTCGCCCTTGGCATGCTGGCGATTCTGGGGCGGAAGGCCCCGCCTTCGCTGACGATCTTTCTGACGGCCCTCGCGATTGCGGATGACCTTGCGGCGGTGCTGGTGATCGCCATCTTCTATACGGCGCAGCTCTCCATTTCGTCATTGATGATTGGATTCGGCCTGCTCGGCTTGATGGTGATCGCCAACATGCTCTGGGTGCGCAGTCCCATTGTTTATGCACTTTTGGGCTTCGGTGTGTGGCTGGCCTTCTTGAAGTCCGGCGTGCATGCGACCATTGCCGGCGTATTGGCGGCGTTCTGTATTCCTGCCCGGATGCTTGTGGAGCCGGATGTATTTTTGTCGGCAGGGCGTCGTTTGCTCGATCGGTTCGAGAGGCTCACGAAAGCGATGCCCTCGCTGCCGGAGGCCCGAATGGTGAAGTGGGGCGGGCGGATCGGGATTTTTCAGAACCAGCACCAGATCGAGACGATCGAGTCGCTGGAGAAGGTGTGCGAGTACTCTCAAACGCCACTGCAACGGATGGAGCGCGGCTTGCACCTGTGGGTGACGATCCTGATCCTGCCGCTGTTCGCGCTGGCCAACGCGGGCGTCGAAGTGATTGGGGACCCGCGGGAAATGCTGTTGACTCCGGTCACCATGGGCGTTGTGCTGGGCCTCGTGCTAGGCAAACCGGTGGGAATCTTCCTTTTCTCCTGGGTTGCGGTGAAGCTGGGATGGTGTCTGCTGCCCGTGGGGGCGCGGTGGAAACACATCCTGGCAGTGGGATGCCTCGCGGGCATTGGGTTCACCATGTCGCTATTTATCACAGGCCTTGCGTTCAGCGACCGGGCATTAACCAATGAAGCCAAGTTGGGTATCTTGGCTGGCTCGTTGGTTGCGGTTGTGCTGGGTGGGGCCGCTTTGCAATTAGCGGGCGGCAAAGAGCCCCAGACAGCGGAGCCGGAAGAATCTGAAGAGGAACCGGATTACCAGAAGTAGCGGAAGCGGATGCTGGCCGAGCGAGGGCTGACGACGCGCGTGCCCACGAAAATGCTCTGGAAGTTGTAGAGGGCAGTGCGGTTGGTCAGGTTCGTCATCTGCACGACGATCTCCCAGCGTTTTTTCGAGTCGCTCGTGCGCGTGTAGCCGGCGGCCCAGTCAATCAGGGTGCGCGGCCGAACGCGCGGAGGATCGGATTCGAGATTCACATAGGGCAGCATGTCACTGAAATCCGGATCGAGGCTGACATCGTCGGCACTGGAGGGGTTAGTAACGAGGCCGGAATCGTGACGCACTGAAGCCGAGGTCCAAAGCGAACGGGTGAAATTATATACGGCGTTCGTGTGCAGGCTCAGCCGCTGATCGTGGTCGATGATGAAAGGCCCCGCTGTGAGCGCTTCCACTGCGTCCGAGCCGAGGAATAGGCCGCCAGTGAAAGGCGGGTTGACAACGACGCGGGCGTGCGTTGCGCTGACCGTGGCGCTGAAGCGCCGGCCGGGCAGAATGTTGACGCGACCTTCGGCACCGTTCACGCGGGAGGAAGCGAGCGAAGTGGGGAAGATGATACCCGTATCGAGGAAGTTGTCATTGTCTTGCAGATCGGTGGAGTTCTTATGGTAGTACGTGCCGTTGATGGTGAGGACCCGGCCGAAGGCCTGTTGGAGACCGAGTTCATAGACGTTCTGGCGCTCGGGGCGAATGGTGAATGACGCGCCGCCCAAGGCGTCGCGAATCGCGGGCGGCACCAGGGATTCAGCTTCGCGTGAGTTGGCCAGAAGCAGATTTTCGTTCGGGGGTGTTTGATAGGTGCGGTTGTAGGAGGCGCGGAAGACGGTGCCGGTTTCCTTGAGGTGGTAGGCGACGCCGACGCGCGGCTGCCATTGGGCACCTTGGGCGAGGAATCGGTAGGAATCGTAGCGCACGCCGAGCGTGACGACGAAGCGGCCCATGCGCATGGTGTCCTGCAGAAACGCGGAGGACAGAGAGCCGGCCTCGCGCGCGGCGAACCGGAACCAATCGCCGCCGCGTGTGAGGTCGAAGGCGGCAAGCGCTGGATTGAACTCCTCGCTTTGGTCATCGTTGAAGTTGGGGCTGGTGATGGCGAAGTTGAAGTGCTCGCGCAAGGGGAATCGCTGATAATCCACGCCGCCTCGCCAAGTGTGGATGCCGGAGACGCGATTGTAGCGCGCATTAAAGTTGTAGGTGCCCAACCGCCGCGCCTGGTGGGCGGTTACGGGGGTGTCGCCCGGGCTGGAGAACAGACGCGCGAAGGCGTTCCGGAAGGATGCGTTCACCTCAAAGGTCGAACGCGCGTCGAGCGTGCGAAGCCAGGCGGTGGAAACAGAAAGATCTTCGAGCGCCTGCCGCTGGTTTTGCAGGTTGGCATGTTGTGAGCGCAGGTTGGCGAGTTGGAAGGAAGAGCGGCCGCTCATCAGCCCGAGCCGGAAGATATCGCGCGGAGTGGCCTGGTAGTCGAGCCGGGAGTAGGCGCGTTGGAGATTGCCGCCGTTGTGGAGATTGTCCAGGGATACCGAGTCCAGAAAGCGGTTGGATTTCATCGCGTTGAAGGAAGCGAAATAGCCGATGCGACCTGTCCCCCCTGTGAACTGCGTTTGGGAAGAAAGGGTGTCAAATTGCGCTAGTGAGACTTGGTGGGAGCCCTGAAACAGCCGGCTGGAATTCAAGCCGGTCCGCGTAGTGACCACTGCGACACCGGAGACCTTATTGCCGAATTCCGCGGGGACGTTGCCGGTGTACAGGTCAAGCGATTCCACGATGGAAGGATCGACGGCATTTGCGAAAGCGCCGGTCAACTGGTCTGAGATCGGCATACCGTCCACCACAAATGTCATCTGATTGTGAGCGCCGCGGGGATGGATCGCACCGTTGGCGTTTGCCGCGAACCCGGGCATTGAAAGCAGTATGCCTTCCAGCCCGCGAGCGCCGGGAGGATTGGGTGCCTTTTCGAAGGAGGCGGCGTTGATCTCTGTTCGCGTTCCCGTGGCTTCCGGGTCCACCAGTGTGTCCAGAGAGCCTGTGACATCAATCGCCATCACCTGATCTGCGAGCCGAAGCGTGACGGTGAGTTCAACCGGGACGTTAGAGCGGAGATTGACCGTTCGCCTGTCAATGGCGAAGCCTTCCTTAACGACGATTACTTCGTAGTTCTGAAAGGGAAGATTCGAGAATCGGGCTTCACCGTCGGCGTGAGTGGATGCTTCCCGGTGCAGACCGGTCACCGCATTCTCCAGTGTCACCACAACTCCGGAGGTGGGCTGACCTTGAGGGTCAAGCACGTACAGGGATAACGTCGCAGTGCCCTGAGCCCAGAGTCCGGCGATCGCCAAACAAAGCAGTACGCCTAGACGGGTGGCGCGAAGACACAACATTCGGGCTGGCTCCAGATGGGAAGAGATTACCTCTATTTACCCATGCCAGAGGTTGTCCGGTCAATGGGGTAGCCGGGTCAGATACACTCAGTGGAGCATGGCAGTGGTGGAAGTTTCCCAAAAGCAAATGGCGCTCCGGCTGGGTATTTTGGTGGTGATCTACCTGCTGGTTACTCTGGTGCTGCCTCGTCCGGAGAGCGTGAGCGCGGCGGGGTGGAGGTTGACGGGGCTTTTCGCCGCCACCGTCGCGGGCCTGATTCTGCGGCCCCTGCCGGGCGGAGCCCTGGTGCTGCTCGCCATTACGCTGGCACCGATGCTGACTGACCTGAAACTGCAGGACGCGTTGGCGGGCTACGCGGATTCCACCGTGTGGCTGGTGATGGCGGCGTTTTTCATCTCCCGCGCGTTGCTGAACACGGGGCTGGCGCGGCGCATCGCTCTACTTTTTGTGCGACTGTTCGGCCGTACCTCTTTGGGCGTTTGCTACGCACTCTCGCTGTCAGACATGGTGCTGGCCAGCATAATCCCTTCGAATGCGGCCCGTTCCGGTGGAGTCATCCTTCCGATCGTGCGGTCGATCGCGGAGCTTTATGGTTCGGTGCCTGGGGAGACCGCGCGCCGTTTGGGGGCGTTTCTGATGGCCACGGTCTATCAATGCGTCGTGGTAAGCAGCGCCATGTTTTACACGGGTCAGGCCTCCAATCCCCTGGCGGCGAAAATGGCCACTGATTTCGGCTTCGAGGTGACTTGGGCGGGATGGTTTGTGGCGGGGCTAGTGCCTGGGTTGCTGTCGATCGCGATTGTGCCACTGGTGATTTACCGGATAGCCCGGCCTGAGATCACGCGCACGCCAGAGGCTTCCGCGTTCGCGGCTTCCGAGCTCGAGCAGATGGGGCCGCCGAAGAGCGAAGAGAGAATCCTGACGCTGGTCTTCGCCGCCGTCTGCGGCCTATGGATCAGTTCCAACTGGCACGGACTTGACATCACCATCACCGCGCTTTGCGGCAGCATGGTCCTGCTGTTGACCCGAGTGTTGAAGTGGGAGGACGTGCTGCGCGAACGCGCGGCCTGGGACATTTTTCTGTGGTACGGCGGCCTGTTGCGTCTGGGCAAGGCTTTGAACGACGAGGGCGTGACACGGGCTTTCGCCCAGGGTGTGGGAGATTTCTTTTCCGGCCTGGGCTGGATGGCCCTGTTGCTGGTGTCTCTGTTGATCTATTTCTATGCCCACTATGCCTTCGCCAGCATCACGGCCCACGTGCTCTCGATGTATCCGGCCTTTCTCGCTCTGCTGGCCGCTAAGGGTGCGCCGCTCGGTCTGGTGGTGTTCAGCTTTGCCGCCTTCGCCAATCTGTCTGCGGGGTTGACACACTACGGCACCACACCTGCGCCGATGTTCTATGGGCACGGCTACGTTTCATTCCGGGATTGGTGGAAAGTGGGGGCAGTGGCTTCAGTGGTGAATATCGCCATCTGGCTCATCGCCGGTTTCGCGTGGTGGAAACTGATTGGTCTGTGGTAGCCGCCCCTCCACCGTGAAGCGCAACGGGTAGCGCGGGCGCAGTGTGATTTGCGGATGAATGTCGACGCGGGTGTCCGGGTGCAGACGGAAGCGCCATCGCTGCGCCAGCGTGGCCAGCAGGAGCACTCCTTCCATCCAGGCGAAGCGTTCCCCGATACAGACGCGCGGTCCGCCGCCGAAGGGAAAGTAGGCGAACTTCGGACGGGAATCGACCAGGAAACGGTCCGGGTCGAAATGTTCAGGCTCGGGCCACCAGCGGTCATCGCGGTGGGTGACATAAGGCGATAGAACGAAGACGCTGCCCGGCAGTAAGGTGTGGCCGGCCAGATGGACGGGCGCGATGGCGCGACGCCCGAGCGCCCAGGCTGGCGGATAGAGCCGCATCGCCTCGGCCAGCACGCGTTCGGTGTAGCGCAACGCGGGCACGTCCTCGAACTCTGGCAGCCGCCCGCCCAGCACCTCATCGATCTCCTCATGCATGCGGCGTTCACACTCCGGATTTCGTGCAAGCAGCAGCCAAGTCCAGGTGAGGGCGTTGGCCGTAGTCTCGTGCCCGGCCAGGAACAGAGTAAGCACTTCGTCCCGCACCTCGGCGTCCGTCAGGCGGCCGCCTTCCTCGTCTCTGGCGGCGAGCAGCATCGAGAGCAAATCGCCCTGGTCCTCGGCTTCGCGTGCTCTTTGTTGAATGATTTCCCGCACGGTCCGGTCGAGCGTCCGCCGGGCATCGGCCAGCCTCCGCGCTACCGGCAAGAACGGCAATTTGTCGAGATGCTCAGAGAAGGGCAGGATCAGCACGTCGAACAGTTCAATGATTGTATTCATGGCCTGTCCGACAGACGAAGCATGGTCCTCCACATCGGTGGCGAACAGGGTGCGCCCGACGATGGCCAGCGTCAGGCGCATCATTGCCTCACCCAGGTCCACGGTTTGGCCCGCGTGCAGCCGACGGCGTGCCACCTCCGCACACTCCACCATGTGGCGGGCGTACCCAGCCAGCCGAGGTCGATGGAAAGCAGGCTGCACAAGGCGGCGCTTGCGCAGGTGGGCTGTGCCATTGGCTGTCAGTAGCCCGTCGCCGAGCAGGACCCGCGCCCGGTCGAGAAACCGGCTCTTGACGAGGCTGGCGTATTGAACGCTCAGCAGTTCGACGATCAGGTCCGGATGGCTGATCAAATAGACCTCCTGAGACCCGAGGCGGAGGTAGACCAGATCGCCATACTCATGCGCTATCTCCATGAAGAACTCCGCCGGGCGGCGGCGAACTTCGGGCAGATGCCCGATCAGCGGGCGGGGCCTTGGGCCAGGAATCGCTCTCATTCTCGCTCTACAGATGCAGCGGGCGCTTAAGCTGCAGTCCAGCCGCCGTCGATCGTCATGATCGACCCGGTGACGAATCCCGCCTCAGCAGAGGCCAGATAGAGCGCCATCGCCGCGATCTCCTCTGGCCGTCCCAGCCGTCCGACCGGGTGGCGCGCATCGAGCTGCCGCCGCATCTCCTCTTTTTCGTGTTTGTGATACTTCTCGAGGTACGCCTCCACGAATGGCGTGTCCACGGTACCCGGGCAGACGCAGTTCACGCGGATTTCGCCGGCATAGTCAATGGCCAGTTGGCGAGTCATCGCTACGACGGCGCCCTTGGTGGCGCAGTAGGCGAACCGGCGCTTCACTGCGACCAGTCCCGCCACCGATCCGATGTTCACGATGTTGCCGTGGGAGGCCTTGAGTAGCGGGAGGGCGGCCCGGGTGGCCAGAAAGACGCCACGCACATTGACTGCCATCAACCGGTCGAAATCCTCGCTTGTAGTTTCCTCGATGCTGCCCACCAGGCCGATGCCCGCGTTATTCACGAGCACGTCGAGCCGATCAAGCCCCCCGAATGCCTCGCGCACGCTGGTTTCGCTGGTGAGATCGACGTGAAGCGGCCGCGCGCCGGGCAACTCGTCCGCCACGCGGCGGGCCCGTTCGAAATCAATGTCGGCGATCAGCACCTCCGCCCCGGCGTTCGCGAACACTCGTGCTGTTGCTTCGCCGATCCCACTGGCGCCGCCCGTGACCAGCGCTTGGCTTCCCGAAAGCTTGAACAGTTCTGCCATGCCTTGATTGTAGTGGCTGGGTTGCGGGGAGGACAGCCGCGCCGAGTTCTGAGAGAATGGCGGCAGGGAGCAACCGGCTATGAAGATCTCCATGGGAACCTGGGCCTTTTCCTTTGGCCCCTATGCCGAATCGCCCGTCCCGTTGCCTACCGTGGCGGAGCAGTTGGCCCGTGCTGGCTACGATGGCATCGAGTTCGGCGGCTTTCCGCCGCACGTCACGCTGGAGGCCTATTCCAGCGGAGCCGAGCGCAAGTCGTTACGCGCCCTTATGCACGATCTCGGACTCGGGGTCTCCGGCTACGCTGCAGACTTCAGTAGTGTGAATCCCGCCGTCGCCGGCAACCATCAGCGCTACGTTGATCTGTTCCAGCGCCAGCTCGAGCTTTGCGTGGATCTGGAAAGTCCCATGATCCGCGTGGACACCGTCGCTGCCCCCGGCTCCATCGACGATGATGACTATCACAATGCGCTTTACCGCGTTGCCGATGTCTGGCGGGACTGCGCCGATCTGGCGCGCACGGCCAAGGTGTTGATCGCGTGGGAGTTTGAACCAGGCTTCGTGTTCAATAAGCCTTCCGAGGTGGTTACCATGCACGACCGTGTAGGCCACCCATCCTTCCAGCTTCTCTTCGACACCTGCCACGCCTACATGACCGCCGTGGCTGGCGCCCGTCACCACAAGCGGAAGGAGCTTCTCGACGGCGGTGTCGAGGAATTGATCGAGATGCTCGATGGCCGCATCGGCGCCATCCACGTCATCGATTCCGACGGGACGCTCATTGGCGGTGAGACCAGCACCCATCGCCCGCTCGGTGAAGGCTCTATTGTGTGGGACCACGTGGCGCCGAAGTTGCTTGCCGTCCCGCACATTGAATGGTGGTGCGTAGACCTTTGCTTCTGGCCCGGCGCGCAACAACAGATAGATTCCAGCTTGGCCTTTGTCCGCCAACTTGCGCAGACGCAAAAAAGCGCCGCCACCCGGGGGTGACGGCGCTTCGTCCTCCTCCAAGCCGAGTTAGAAGACGATCTTGCCGATCAGCACGAGCAGGCGGACTTGGTTCTGCTGCGCCGGATCGAGCTGGCCGAAACGGGTGTCCGTCACGCTATTCGGCCGGACAATGAGCCGCCCGAAATAGGCATTCTGGAAGGCGTTGTGGAGGTCGCCGCGCAATTGGAACTTCACCCGTTCCGTAATGCGGAACTCCTTGTAGGCCGAAATCTCCCAACTGTTCAGCATGGGGGTTCGCACGTCCGGGAAGCGCGTCGGGAAGTTGCGCAGCGTGAACGGCGCGATGGCCTGGCCCGGGAATAGCGACGTGTCGAACCAGGTATCGAAGAACGGGTCGAACTTGGCCCGGCCCTTCTGGCGCGCGAGTTCATCCCGCTGCGCGGGGGTCAGCCGGGCGCTGCGCGCTTCCAGCGGCGCGGCGTTGGGGAACTCGATGGGGATGCCGGAACGGTACATTGCCTGCACTGCGAAATTCCAGCCGCCCACCAGCGCATCCACGCCCCGGTTGGTGCTGCTCAGCCAGTTGCGGCCCCGTCCGAAGGGCAGTTCATAGGTCACCACGCCCGAGAAAGTATGCGGGATGTCCCATTCGTTCAACCGTTTTTCAAGCCGCGTGTCGCGGAGGTCGGTCAGCGTGGTGTCCTGAGCGTTGAGCAGCGTCATCTGCTCCAGCGTCTTGCCCCACGTGTAGCTCGCCTGCGCCGCCAAACCCTGCGCGAGCCGCCTTGTGGCCTTCGCTTGAAGCGAGTGGTAGCTCTGCGCGCCGATTGGCACATTGGTGATTGACACATTCGAGAAGTGCGGGTAGGCGAACAGCAACTGCTGCCGCGGTATAGTCGCGCCATTAAACGCCGAACCCGGGAGCAGTCCCTGGAACGGGTTGGCGACCTGCTGGTTGAAATACGCCGCCCTCTGTGCCACCGGAAGGCTCTCCAGCACGTCCGCCGGGATGAAATTCTGATTCAGCGACACGGGCATTTTCCGCGTCAGGTTGCCGACATAGCTCAGGTCGGTCAGCCAGCCGCCCGGCAGCTCCCGCTGGAAACCGAACGAGAACTGATGAGAGTAGGGCAGCGGCCGGTCCATGAACTGGGCGCCGACGCCGAGGCCGAGGTTGGTGGCCAGACCCTGCGAACTGCCGATCGGCTGGAGCAGACCAGTGGGGAAGATTTGAGTCGGGAATGGATCGCGCAGGTCCACGGCCGGCGTCAGGTTGTTGTCGACACTCGCCACCAGATTGGTGCGCTGGCTGAAACCCGAATCCGAACCGGCGGCGTTCTGGCCGAGCATGGACAGGCCGTAGCCGCCACGCATCACCCACTTGTTGGCGAACTGCCAGGCCACGCCAATCCGCGGTTGGAAGTTATTCAAATCGCGGTTGAAGGCTTCGCGCGCCGTGCCCGACACGCCGGCGAACTCTAAACCGCCGCGGAGGTTCAGGCCTTGCACCTGGCTGGCGAGCGGACTCGCTTGCTCGAACGCGAATCCGCGGATCTGCCGGTTATATCGTTCCGTAATCGGCTGCTCGAAGTCCCAACGGAGACCGAAGTTGAAGGTCAGCCGCGAAGTGATCTTCCAGTCATCCTGGAAGAAGAAGGCCAAGTAGTGGTTCTGGTAGGCGGGGTCCATGTTGCGGTCCACATAGCCCGAGGTGGGATAGCCCAGCAGGAACGTGGCGAATTCGTTGCCCGAAAGCGCATCGGCGCGCTGCGGATCGGCCTGGCTCCAGTTCCGGCCGAAATTATAGAGGCCGCTGGCGGCTTCCGGGCGCAGGCGGTTGTCGTTGTAGCGCCGCGCATCCATGCCGAACTTGAAGGAATGGCGGCCTTGGATCACCTGCAGAATCGGTTGGACCGACCAGGTGTCCTGCGTTTCGTAGTTGCTGGTCCGAGTCGCGCCCAATGGGCTGAAGTTGTTACCCGAGAGGTTGAAGCGCGGGAACTGGAGTCCCGTGAACTGGCTCACCAGCCGGTCGGAGAACCCAAGCTGCCGCGGATCAAAGCCCTCGCCGAAGGTATTACCGCTGAAACCCTCATAGCGCGCCAGACCGCCCCGGACGTTCAGCACGATGCTCGGTGAGATGGTGTAGGTCCAGTCGGCGCCCCAATTGCGCGAGATGCGGGTGGAGGGAAACTCGCCACTTGGCTCCGCGGCATTCGTGCCCCACTGGACGCGCGCCCAGTTGTACCAGGGTGTTTGGCCATAGCGCCAAGACAGGCGGCTCTTCTGGGTCACGTTCCAGTCCATCTTCCCGATCCACTGGTCGTACTGGTTCTGCGAACTGTTCACGAACAGGTAGTTGTTCAGCCCGTCCAACGACTCGCTCTGCCTGTTTGGATTCGGATAGAAACTTGCGGAATTCACCGCTACCGGGTTCCGCCGGGCGGTCGGGATGGTGTTGCCGGCGAATGGCGTGCGGGTGTAGGCGCCGGATGGCAGCCGCGTGGTGGTCAGTGGGTCGTACATCGTGATCATCGCGCCTGCGTTGTTCACTGTTTGGGAGAAGTTGCCCTGCCGCTGCGCCTCGGTCGGCACGGTCCAAAGCTGCGTCTGCGGATTACGCTCTCGCAGGCTTTCGAGCGAAATCATGAAGAACAGACGGTTCCGCCCATCCACCACCTTCGGCAAGTAGACCGGACCATCCACCGTGAAACCGAACGTGTTGTTCTTATATTCCGGCCTCTTGATGCCGACCGCATTGCGCGAGAATCCATTTTCAGCCAGATTGTCGTTCTTGAAAAACTCATACAACTGGCCGTGCAACTGGTTGGTGCCGGTACGGAGCGTCACCGACGTGATGCCGCCACCCACGCGCCCGTACTGAGAATCGTAGTTATTTGTCAGCACGTTGACTTCTTCAATCGCATTCAGCGCCGGCGCGAACGAAGCGCTGCGGCTTCCGCGCGTGGTGGTCTGCCCGTCGAGCAGGATCTCGTTTTCCCCGCTGCGCCCGCCGTTGATCGAAACGCCGTTGATGTTGCCAAACGCATACAACTCGAAATTGCCCCAGTAGTTGCTGGTCTTCGTCACGCCGGGCATGGTGAACAGGAACTGGAAGAGGTTGCGCCCGCTCGTGGGAATGTCCTCGACAAACTTCTTTTCAATCGTCGTCGTTCGGGAAGCTGATTCCGTCTGCAGGAGCGGGACCTCGCCGGTCACAGTCACGCTCTCGGCCAAGGCGCCCAGTTCAAGCTGGATGTCCAGCCGGACACGGTCCACGGAGCTGAGCCGCACACCGTCCCTGACAAACCGCTTGAATCCATCTCTCTCCGCCGTCACCCGGTACTCACCTGGCGGCAGGAAGCGCGTCACAAACAGACCAGTCTCGTTGGTCTCTGTTTCGTAAGGGATGTTGCGCTCCACGCTGGTCGCCACGACCCGCGCTCCCGCCACGGGCGCACCCGCTGGATCGGTGACAATCCCGCTAATTGTCGCCCGGAATTCTTGCGCCCCTAAACTCCCGGCCAGAGTGCCCAGAATCAGCAGGCGAGTCGCTGCGCTTCGGAACCAATGGTTGCGTTGGAACATGAAATGAAAGTTACCATGGTCCCGTGAAAAACGAAATACATTTCTACTTCAAATCGAAACCATATTTGGATATATTCCAAAGATAGCTCTTAAGCACGCAAAAAACCTCGCGGCGGGCTTTCGATTGATCTGCGCCCTGCCGCGAGGTTTTCTATGGCTGGGGTGTCCGGCCTAGGCCCGCAATCCCGCTAATACGCCGCGCATGTACGAGAATGACCGGTGCATGCCCGGCAGCGGGTTGTTGGCGTTGATCTCGTATTCGAGCATTACCACGTACTGATATTTCATTTCGTTGCGGAGTAGTTTCAGAAGCCCGGCCACGGGCAGCACGCCGTCGCCGACGTCACACTGGCTCCTGCTCACCATGGCGTCCGCAAGGTCTTTGACGTCCACGTCGTAGAGCCGGGCGCCACATTCCCGCGTCGCTTTTACGATGTCCACACCGGTTCGCGAAGTGTGTCCCGCGTCCATGCAGAGACCCATCCGGGGGTCCATGTTGCGGATCAGTTTCAACGCGTCGGATGGGGCGGGGAAGTGTTTATCCTCCGGTCCGTGATTGTGGATGGCCACCTTGATGTCGTATTCTTTCACCATCCGCTCGACGATCGGGAGAGTTTCCGCGGTCGGTGCGCAGGTCATCACCTGGACGCCTAACTGCTTGTTGAACTCAAACTTCTGCCGGATGTCGCCTGCATCGTTTTTCTGGAGATTGGTATTGCCGGAGCCCACCAGGATGATCCCCGCATCGTCAAGCATCTTTTTCGCCTCGCGCACCTGGTCCGGGGTGCTGTTGTAAGGCAGGTGGACTTCGAGTTTCAATTTGGCGTAGCGGATCTTCAGTTCTTGCATGGCCTTAACGGCTTCGGGAAACTTCAAATTCCGCAGCGAATAGGTCGCCACGCCAAGCTTTATATCTTCCGCCGGGACTGCTGCGGCCGCGTTGAGGAAGGAAGGCGTCGTGGGCAAGGCCGCGGCACCAACGAACAAGGAACGTCTGGACAATTTCATGGCAAGCACTCCAATGCCCACCAGTTATATCAGATCCGGGTTCGCGAGTCCGGAAATCAGAGCCGCAGTGCGGGCTCGCCTTCCGGCGTCAGCAGACCCATTTCCTCGAGCCGCTCACGAACGGCGGCACATCCGGCTTCCTCCAGTGGCAGATGCGGGGGCGCCAGCACGTTTTCGCAAAGCCCGCAGATCGACATCGCCGCTTTGAGCCCTTTGAGGAAACTGGAACCGTAACCGCCCAGCCCATAGATGTTGTTGCTTAGGTTTATCAGGCGCGCCTGCAGGCGTTGCTCGTCGCCGGACCGTCTCTCCACCACCGCTTGGTAAAGTCCGACGTACAACTCTGGAAACAGGTTGGCTCCGCCGGTGACTCCCCCGCTGCCGCCCATGTGCAGTCCCTCGGCCAGCATCTCCTCCGGTCCCATGAAGACCGCGAAATCGTCGAACTCCGCCAGGGTCTCCACCGCCTTCCGGAAGTATGCGGCATCGCCTGAACTGTCCTTGAAGCCCACGACATTACGCAGCTTTGCCAGCCGGCGCAGAGTCTCCATCTCAAAACGGACTTTCGTCATACCGGGAAAATTGTAGAGGTACAGGGGGAGGGGGGAAGCCTCCACCAACCGCCGCATATAGGCTTCCAGTTCGCTCTGCGAAATGGGGAAATAAAAGGGTGGCGCCGCCACAACCGCTGACGCGCCTGAATCCGCCGCATGGCAGGCAAGCCGCAAAGAATCCTCAAGCGAGGTGTCGGTGATGCCGACCAATACCGGGCACCGCTCCGCTGCAGTGTCGCAGGCGAGCGAAACGATCTCTTCTCGCATCGAGTACGGCAAGCTGGGCGCCTCGCCCGTCGTTCCCAGCAGGAACAGACCGTTCACCCCCGCATCAAGCATCCTCCCAATCAGGAGGCGCAGCGCGCCACGGTCAAGCGTGCCAGCCGCTTTCAGAGGCGTGGCCACGGGGGGGACAATTCCATGTTTCGGGCAAGGCAAGGGCATGATATTCGTCCCATTGTGTTGGACGTTTCAGAATCATGTCAAGCTGAAAGAAAAACGAAACCACAGGCCCCGGCTGTGGTCAGCTCTTGGTTCTCGGCTTCGCCAGCGCCGCGGTGACGGAGTCTGCCGTCCGCTTGACTGCCTCGATCACCTTTTGCTGTTCCTTTTCGCCGCCCAGCCTCTGCCTGGGCAGTGACACGCTGATCGCCGCGATCGCATTCCCCTCCGGAGCCAGAATGGGTGCACCAAAACAGAAACCGTCCAGACAGGTCTCGGCGCGGTCGAAACTGATCCCCTGGGCGCGGATCTGCTCAAGTTCGGCGTGAAGTGCCTGCTCGTCACAGATGGTGTGCTCGGTGATGGGCGTGATGCCATAGCTCCGGATCAGATGCTCCCGACGTTCCTCTCTCTGGAACGCGGTGATGCACTTGCCGAGAGAGGAGGCGTGCGGTTGGAGAATTCGCCCTATGGTGTTTCCCATCCTGACGATCTGAGGACTTTCCACCACGGCGATCACTTCGATGTGATTGTCGAACAGGAAAGCGAGCGAGGCGGTCTCGCGAAACTCCCGCACCAACTCACGCAGTTGAACGGTTCCCAGTTCGCGCACGCGCTCCAGATGGATGCGCCCGGCGGGTTGAACTGGGTTGCTCTTCAGGCTGTAATGGCTTCCGGCATCCTTCATCACGACGCCCTCGGCCTCGAGCGTATATAGGAGGCGGAACAGCGAAGTTTTGGTCAGTTTCACCATCGGCGCCAGTTCGTGTAGAGACAGGGGCTGAGGCGAGGCCGCCAACAGATCAAGCACTTGCAATGCCTTGGCGACTGCTCTGGAATAATACTTCTTGTCCACGGCCTTCAATGGGGCCGTCCCTCGGACCGGGGATGGGTTCTTCCTCGTTACCGCACTCATGGCGCTCGCTTTGTTCGTACAATATATCACCTCCGCACATCCGGAACCCGGTATGCCGCACCTTCATCTATGTAAGCAGGAGCGCCCGCCAAGCCCCATGCGCCCACTTCTTCTCATTTCCGTCCTTTTCGCGGTCGCATGGGCCGCCCCGGCGCAGCGCCCCGTCCCGGCGCTCACTCCCGCAGAGCGGATCGAAGCCCAGCGCCTGCTCAACCAGATTCGGACCGACCCCCGCGGTCCCTACGGCCCCATCCGCTGGTACTGTGAGGACGGCCGCGTCCTCCCGCCCCAGGGCGTCCCCTGCCGCCCTGCCCGCGGCTTCCAGCACGCCGCCCCCGGCGACCATGCCCAGCGCCTCGCCCGCCTCAACTTCGACCTCGCCCGCTTCCTCGCCAACATGCCCTTCGAGGAATTCCTCGACGAGCCGCGCAACCACCATTGGCCCCGCCAGCTCATTCTGCTCGACTACCTCGTCACTGCCCACGACGGCTGGATCTACCGCCGCGCCTGGCAGCGCCGCGGCGTCCGCCAGGCTGAGGATGAAGAAAGCGCCGCCCGCCGCCTCCTCGCCCAACTCCTCCAGAACCCCGCATGGGTCGAACCCAACTACCTCCTCGCCCTCCAACTCGTCTCCACTCTTCCCCACGGCCTCGACACCCCCCGCACCCGCCGCATCCGCGCCCTCTCCACCCAGCTCGCCGACGCCGACCCCCGTTTCCTTCCCCTCCGGGCCAAGATCCACTCCCGCCCCGGCCCCGAAGACATCCCCGCCGTCGAGAAGTTCCTTCGAGACCGCCAACCCGCCAACCCCGACGGCTACAACGAACTCCTCACTCTCATGCGCGAGGAATACTCCGTCAGCCGCGCCGCCCAGGCCCTGCCCGGCTTCCAGAAGCAATTGCAGGGCTCCCCGGTCGAGGCCGAACTCGACGCCTACGCCGCCGCCAACGCCCGCGGCAAGCGCGACGCCTTTACTGCCGGCGCCGCCCTCTCCCTCGCCATTCGCCGCGCCCTCCTCCAGCCCGGACCCGGCCCCCAGAAACTCCGTCTCGCCGGCCTCCAGGTCTGGCTGCTCGATTCCGCCTTCCGCTATGGCGCCGCCGAGGGCGCGCCCGCCGGACCCCGCCGCGCCCGCCTCACTGCCGCCCGCCATTGGCTGCACTACGCCACCGGAGCCGGCTTGCTCTCCTTCCGCCAGCTCGACGAACTCGAATCCATCCTCAACGCCCTCCTCGCCAATCCCTCCATCCCCGCCCTTCAATACGAATCGGCCATCGTGGACCTCAACCGCTCTCTCGAGTGGGCCCGCGCCGCCATGACCCGCGAGTTCGGCCCCGTCCAGCGCCACTATCTCCCCATCGAGCCTGAGGTCCATGCCTTCATCGACGACCTCCTCCGCCGTTCCGTCGCCCTCCACCTCGCCCGCCACGCCGAGGAACTCCTCGCCGATGCCGAATCCGCCATCGGCCGCCGCCACTCCGTCCTCGGTCAGCCGGTCTCCCGCGGTGTCTTCGCCCTGAACACTGGCCTCGCCATCGCTCCGCTCGAGATCGTCGAACCCGGCCAGGAACACGGCGCCCGCCTCGACCCCAACAGTATTTACCTCATCCCCGAAACCCTCGAGGACCTCACCCCCGTCAAGGGCATCCTCACCCTCGATTCCGGCAACGCCCTCTCCCACACCCAACTCCTCGCCGCCAACCTCGGCCTCCCCAACGCCACCATCCCTTCGCGCCTCCTCGCCGAATTGCGGAAGTATAAAGGCCAGAAAATGCTCTACGCCGTCACGCCCGGTGGCTCCGTCGTCCTCCGCTCCTGGGAAGACCTCTCCGAAGACGAACGCAAGGTCTGGACCGCCACGCCCGCCCAGACTCCGGGCCGTGTCCCGCTCGAGACCGACCGCCTCCGCCTCGACGTCACTCGCGTCATCCCCTTGGCCGAAATCTCCGCCGCGGACACCGGCGCCCTCTCCGGACCCAAGGCCGCCAACGTCGGCGAACTGGCCCGCCGCTTCCCCGGCCTTGTCTCCCCCGCTGTCGTCGTCCCCTTTGGCGTCTACCATCAGCACCTCCAGCAGGCCGAAAACGGAGCCCTCGCCGCCCGCATCCGCGCTGCCTTCGACGAAGCCGAACGTCTCCGCGCCTCCGGTGCCTCCGTCGAGCAGGTCCGCGCCTCTATCTACCCCAGGCTCGCTGAATTCCGTAAGACCATCCGCACCCTCCCGTTCCTGCCCGCCTTCGAACAGGACCTCACCGCCCGCCTCGAGGCCGCTTTCGGCCCCGATGGCTCCTATGGCGTTTTCGTCCGCTCCGACACCAACGCCGAGGACCTGCCGCAGTTCACCGGCGCCGGCCTCAACCTCACCGTCCCCAACGTCACCACTCGCGCCCGCATCCTCGACGCCATCCGCGCCGTCTGGGCCTCGCCCTTCGAGGAACGCGCCTACGAATGGCGCAGCCGTGCTCTGGAGTCCAGCGCCAGAGTCTATCCCAGCGTCCTCATCCAACGCACCGTCAACAGCGACAAATCCGGAGTCCTCGTCACTGTCAATCTCGAAACGCTCGACCGCTCCGAAATCACCGTCAACGTGAACGAGGGCGTCGCCGCCGTCGTCGATGGCGGCACCGCCGAATCGCTCCTGCTCCGCGCCGATGGCTCGGTGAAGCTCCTCGCCCAGGCCCGCGCCCCCTACCGCCGTATCGCGCTCCCCACCGGCGGCTTCGACGAAATCGCCACCACCGGGTCGGACTCCGTCCTCCAGCCCGATGAGATCCGCCAACTCCGCGCGCTCGTCGCCAAAGTCGAGGCCGAATACCCCAAAGCCCTCGACGCCGACGGCGCCACCCTCCCTTGGGACATCGAATTCGGCTTCGAGAAGGGCCAGCTTCGCCTCTTCCAGATCCGCCCCCTCGTCCGCTTCCGCGAACGCGCCACCCTCGAGCGCCTTGCCCAACTTGAAGGACCGCCGCCCGCCGCCGCGCCGCCCGTCAACCTCGACGCCACCCCGGACACAAGATGAAGAAACTGCTCCTGCTCGCCGTCGCGGCCGCGATCATTGCCGTCGCCTACCCCCTCGACGCCTTCAAACGCACCGGCATCCGCCGCCTCGAAGGCTACCGCCTCTCCCTTGAGGGCAAGGTCAAAAACGTCCGCCCCATCCCCAAGGGCGGCCGCTTCTCCGATGCTCAGATCCAGCTTCGCCTCCGCGGCCGCGAAGTCACCCTCAACCAGAAAGACCCCGCCCTCCAGCGCGGCCTCGAACGCATCTTCGCCAATCGCGACCCCTCTTACGGCATCGCCGTCCTCGACATCACCAACCCCGCCAGCCCCAGCTACGCTGCGGTCCGCGAAAACTACAAGCAGCTCCCCGGCAGCGTCGGCAAGATCCTCGTCGCCGGGGCTGTGCTCGATGCCGCCGCCCGCGCCTACCCCCAAATCCCCGCCCGCGAACGCTTCCTCCGCGAAACCATCCGCCCCGCCGACGAGTTCATCCTCACCGACTCCAAAACCGCTCCCTACTACGAACCCGGCTCCGACGCCGTCGTCAACCGCCCCATCCGCACCGGCGACCGTTTCAGCCTCTGGGAGTGGCTCGACCACATGCTCAGCCAAAGCTCCAACTCCGCCGGCTCATTCCTGTGGAAAGAGGCCATCCTCCTCCGCCATTTCGGTCCCAAGTACCCCGTTCCGCCCGCTGAAGAGCAAGCCTTCCTGAAGGAAACGCCACGCACCGAACTCGCCCGCCTGTCGCTTGAGACGATCGAAGCCCCCGTCATCGCCGCCGGACTCGACACCAACTCGCTCCGCCAGGGCACGCTCTTCACCCGCACCGGCGCTGCCCGTATCCCCGGCGCCGGCAGCTACGCCACTCCGGTCGAACTCCTGCGCTGGCTCGTCCGCGTCGAGCAGGGCCGCATGGTGGACGAGTGGTCCAGCCTCGAACTGAAGAAGCTCCTCTATTTCGCCCGCGCCCGCTACCGCTACGCTGCCTCACCCGCCCTCGCCAACGCCGCCGTCTTCTTCAAGTCCGGCAGCTTCTTTCAGTGCAAGCCCGAGGACGGCTTCCAGTGCCGCCAGTACATGGGCAACGTCACCAACTTGATGAACTCGGTGGCGATCGTCGAAAGCGGTCCCCGCGTCTATCTGGTCGCCCTGATGTCGAACGTGCTGAAGATCAACTCAGCGGGTGAGCACATGGCCATCGCCACTGAATTGGAGCGGCTCATCGCTGCCGCACACAATCCGGTCCAGCCCGCCAATTAGCTTCTCCAGAATCTCGCCCCCTCGCGGGTGCTCCACCAGCCCTACGGCGATGTAGCGCCGGCCGTCGTGCTCGATGATGCCCGCGTCAGCGTGCCATTCCCGCCAAGTCCCTGACTTCCTTGCAATCTTCACCCCCGGTACCCCGCTCAAGCCCTTCACGAACTTGTGCCGGATCTCGGGCTCGGAGAAAATCTCCCGCATCTCCGCGCTGAACCGCTCGCTCACGAGCGTACCCTGTGCCATCATCAGGAAAAACCGCGCCGTCTGGTACGCCGTTGCCCCGTGGCTGATGTTGTTCAACGGGTCGCGCTTCCAGTAGTCGTTCGGCCCCCCGTACGCCTTCCCCAGCCAAAGCCCGCCGCTGCCCCGGGCGTCATACAGCTGGTATTTCTGGCTCGTCAGAATCCGCGCAATGTTCTCGAAGCCTACCAACTGAATCACCTGGGAGGCATCGGTGTTCGACGACCGGCGCGCCACCCGGAGGAACATCTGCCGCATCTCGGGCGTGTACCGCAGCGCCCCTTCCTGAATCCGTTCGAATCCGGCCATGATCGCGACGATCTTTGGCAGGCTGGCGGCGTACATCATCACATGGTCGTTGATGCCGGCGTAGCGTGGGCGCGCCGTGTCCGTGATGTCCACCAGCGACACGGCGAACTTCCGCGCCTCCACCAGCGGATTTAGCCGCAGATCGGCGACCAGCCGTGATAACTCGTAATTCAGATCGGGATCAGGACGCGCCTCGGCGGCGGAGAGCGTCATCGCCAGGACCAGCGGGCCAGCGGCTCGGCACAAGCGGGCGGCAAACACCTCCCCATGATGCCAGCCTTCCCTGGCCCAAGTCCAGTAAACCCTGTATCGGCAAGTCCAACTTTCCGGTATGCCGGGCTTGCCGGATAGATCGAAGGGACTGGGAGCAGATGCGGATTCCCAGGCTCTCGCCGGCCGTAAATGATTGATTTCAGGTTTCGCTCGGCCGAGGCTGGCTCGCTGCCGCTTCCGTCGCGGCCAGTGCGGCGAAGGTCATCATGAGAATCTCGCTGTCGCCGAGATTGTGTTCGAAAAAGCCGGTCACCAAGACTCCGATTACCAAAGCAACTCCTCCGTGAAGGATCCATCGCGCTTGGGCTGGGGCGCCCCGGGTGGATTTCAGCCAACTCAGAAGCGCCCAGATGAAGACACCCACCATCGAAAGCATGGCGGGGATGCCCCGTTCGGCTGCATACTGCAGATAGATGTTGTGCAGATGGCCATAAAAGCCGACGGGCAGCGGGCGGGGAATGTCAGGGGGCACGTATTTGTCAAACGACAACTTGACCTGTTCTGGACCCGCGCCAAGCAGGGGATGGGCCCACACCATGGCCATGCCGGTCCGCCAACTCACGATCCGGTGCATGTTCGAATCCATCTCGCCCCGCGGCTGGAACAGCGAGGTGGCTCGGATCCGGACGCTCTCTGGCCCGGCAACCAGCACCACAGCGGCTAGAACAGGCAGGGCAGCGACCGACCACGGCCGCCAAAGGGCCAGCAGGTACACCAATCCGCAGAGGGTGGCGATCCAGATTCCACGGGTCATGGCCAGGATGAGTGCCAATCCGATCACGCCAAGCCCCATGGCGAGGACAACCCGGATTCGGCGCGAGAATCCGCCCCAAAACAGCAGCGCGACCCCGAGCAGCAGGGCGAACATCATCTGGGAGCTAAAGGTCATCCAGTGGGACATGAAGCCGGTGATGCGGTCGGCGACATAGGCGGAATAGAACTCTTGACCCGCGGCCGCCGCGCGCGTCCACTTGAGATAGAACTGCACGATGCCCCAGACCGCCGCGGCGGCACCCACACCAACCCATGCCACCGCCAACCTGCGGGGAAACTTGGCGTGTTGGCGAAAAGTGGTGAAAACCAGTGGGAGAGCGAGTAGCAGATAGAGTTTGCGAATCTGAGGCCAGCCAGCGGCGGGGTCGGGACTGAAGGCAAGCGAAAGAAAGGTAAAGGCGACGAACGCCGCCAGCGGCCAGGCAAAGCGCGGCGCTTGCCATCGAGCACGGGAAACCAACAGCAGCCCGGTGGCAAGACCCAGTAGCGACTGCGACGCGGCAATGGAAACAAGCGAAAGAGATGCCGCTGCCCAGGCGGACCAAGCGGCCGCGATGAACAGGCGCTGTTGGTGGCCGGAAGTCATGGGCGTGCCGGGGAAACCCCCAGTGTGACACAATGAGGCCGGGAATCAATGTGATGCAGATTCTACTACTGCGACATGGGATTGCCGCGGACACCTCCCCCAGCGGGCGGGATGCCGACCGGGCACTCACTATTGAGGGTACGCGTCGGCTCAAACTGGTGCTCGAACGTGCCAAGTGCGCCGGAGTGGCGCCGACAATGATCCTGTCCAGCCCTTACCGGCGGGCGCGCGAAACCGCGGAACTCGCGGCCCGCGTTCTGGGATACGGCGAACAGATCCTGCAAACCGCGGCTCTTGAACCCGGGGGCCGGCCCGAGCAGGTCTGGGAGGAACTGCGGGCCTTGCGCGGCGAGGACCAGGTTCTGCTGTCGGGCCATGAACCGCTGTTCAGCGCCCTGACCGCCTACCTGCTCAATGCGCCTACCCTCGCGGTGGATTTCAAAAAAGGAGCCCTTGTGAGGGTCGATATGCCGTCGCTGGGCGCCGCCCCGCGTGGCGTGTTGCGCTGGATGTTGACGCCCAGACTGGTGATGGAGGAACCATGATGAAACAAGCCATTTTATTGCTGATCTTTGCGGCTGCACCCGTGCTGGGGCAGCCGGAGTGGCGGGATTTATTCAACGGGAAGGACCTGACAGGTTGGGTGAACGTGAACACGGATCCTGACACTTGGAGTGTGCGTGACGGCAAGATCATCTGCAAAGGCCAGCCCATTGGGGTAATGCGGTCGGACCGGCAGTACGAGAACTTCATCCTCCACATCGAATGGATGCACCTCGAGCCCGGCGGGAATTCCGGGGTGTTTATCTGGTCGGATGCGAATCCGAATCCGAAGAGCCGGTTGCCTAACGGCGTGGAAGTGCAGATGCTGGAACTGGATTGGGTGAAGCTCAACACGCGCGAAGGACGCGAGCCGCCACCGATTGCCTATGTCCATGGGGAACTGTTCGGCGTGGGTGGAGTGACGACGACGCCGGACAACCCGAGGGGCACGCGCAGCAAGTCCATTGAGAACCGTTGTCTGCCGCGCGGGCAGTGGAATACCTACACGGTTGTCGCGGTGGATGGAGTAGTGAAACTGGCGGTGAATGGAAAGTTTGTTAACGGAGTCAGCCAGTCATCGCAGAAGAAAGGCTACCTGTGCCTGGAGTCTGAAGGTGCGGAAATCCACTTCCGCAATATCAAAATCATGGAACTGCCTCAGGGCGTGACGACACCAGAGCAGACCGCGCCACTGCTGCCATAGGGCGGGGGCGGCATGGGCTAGAATGAGGTTTCTCCAGTAACCGGTGAGCCTTGCCGCTTCGCCATTCCTGAAGGACTCATTCATGAATCGATTGCAAACCCGGATCGCCGCGGTGATCGCGGCCTGTGTGTGGATGCTGACCGCCTGCGGCGCAGGGAAGCAGGCCGAAGCCCCGAGGGACGCCGGCCCGTTGGAGGTTCGTGCGGCCGAGGTGAGAACCCGGACGCTGACCCGTGCCGTCGAGTCTGTGGGTACGCTGTACCCCTTTGACGAAGCCATCATCTCGGCAGAAGTGCCTGGACCGCTGGTGGAAGTGGCTGCCGATCTGGGTGACGCGGTAAAGCAGGGCCAGATTCTGGCGCGCATCTCGGATGAAGAGCAGCGCTATCTTGTCGCGCAACAGGAGGCGCAATTGCGGCAGTCGCTCGAACGACTTGGGCTGAAGGAGGAGAAGGATCGCGTGCAGGATATCCGCGAGACCCCCGACGTGCGCCGGGCCCGAGCGGATTTACAGGAGGCCGAGCAGCGCTACCGGCGAACCCGCGAGCTGGTGGACCAGGGCATTGGCGCGCGGGCCGATCTGGATTCCGCGCAGGCCCGCTTTCAAGCCATGCAGGCCGCCTACGATGCCACACTGAACCAAACCCGGAACCTGATTCAGGAGGTGGAGCGCTTCAAGGCAGGGCTCGATTTGCAGCGGAAACGGCTGCGCGACACCAGTGTGCGCGCGCCCTTCGACGCTTTGGTGAAGGAGCGGCAGGCCACGGCGGGCCAGTTTGTGCAAGCCAATAATCCGCTGTTCACCCTCGTCAAGATCAGTCCGATCCGGCTACGGATTGAGGTGCCGGAGCGCATGGCTCCGTGGCTGAAGATCGGACAGGTGGCTGAGGTGTCCGTGGAAGCCTTCGAAAACCGCGTGTTCCAGGGCAAGGTGTGGCGCATCGCCCCGACCGTGGATCAGACGAAACGCACTTTCGTAGTGGAGGCTCTGATTGACAACGCAAATGCTGAATTGAAACCCGGTTCCTACGCACGTGCGCGGATCGCGACTGACAAAACCGACGCAGTGCGGATGATTCCGGCGCGGGCGCTCAATTATGTGCTGGGCACCAATAAAGCCTATGTGATCAAACCGGATCAAACGATCGAGGTGCGGGATGTGACCGTGGGCGACCGCTTCCCGAATGAAGTAGAGATAGTGGAGGGCCTCGAGGACGGCGAGCGCGTGGCGATGGGACCTCTGAACCGGCTGGATTCCGGCTCGACTGTGCGGGTGCTGACCGGAGAACAGGCGGCAAAGTAAGGATCAGACCGCTTTCCAGCCCTCGTACTGGAAGGCCTCCTCGAGAGCCACCCCGAGCACGCGCGCGATGCGGAAGGCGGTCTCAAGCGAAGGCGAGTACTTGTTACCCTCAATCGCGTTGATCGTCTGGCGCGTGACACCGATGCGCGCGGCGAGTTCCTGCTGAGTCATCTCCCCGCATTGAAATCGCAGCGTGCGGATTCTGTTGGTGAGCCTTCCGGCCGGTTTCATGACGCTCAGGCGCTCCTGCGGTTGAGAAAAATCTGGGTGCCAGTGTCCACCAATTGAGCAAGCACCCAGGAACCAAGGAGAAGGTGGACGAAGAGAGAATCGCCGGAGGTCAACAGCGCGGCGCACAGCGCGAAGAAGATACCCGCAGCCAGGACAAGAGAGCCATTGCGGGCGCCGAGTAACTCGTGCATGCGGTCGCGCTCGTCAAGACCTTGAGGCCCATCCGTCGTGCCAGCCAGTTTTCCGGCGAGCGCCAGTAGCGCGTTGCCCAGCACCTGAACTATGACCAGAATGACAATCAGCCCCACAATCAGCGCCGCATTGACCGGCACCGCGCGTCCGTTGCCTCCTGGCTCCACTAATAGGGCGAAGTAGTAGTAACTCCCAAAGACTGCGATCAGGCTAATGAAGAGCAGCCAGAGGCTTTTCTCGTGAAAGGACATGGGTTGGCTCCTGAATCCAAAAGTCAAACAAACAGGACTCTATGTCAAATATACTGTACATCTCAACAGCAGCGCGACAATCTCGCTGTGTCAAGTAGTTTTGACACAGAGAAGGCCGGGCCTGAACTGTAGAGCAATGCGACAATTGAATACAGATGAGTCTGCTGATCCTGGTGTTGTTGGCGGGGGCTTTTCCGCTGGTGGCTGCCGAGCCACCCGCTTCGATTCCCGACCGGCACGATTCCATCGTCGTAACCGGCACCCCCTCGCCGCTTCCGCTTGAAGAAAGCGACCGCGCGGTGACTTCGCTGCCGGTGCGTGAGCAGGCGATCCTCTTCACGACTTTCATCGACTTCCTCCGGCTCGATCCGTCGCTGGATTTGCGCCAGCGCGCGCCCAACGGGCTGCAGGCGGACCTTTCGATCCGCGGCGCTACTTTTGGGCAAGTGCTCGTTCTGCTGAACGGGCGGCGAATGAACGATCCGCAATCGGGCCATCACCATCTGGATTTGCCTGTGCCTTTGGAATCGGTTGAGCAGATCGAGGTGCTGCGCGGCGCGGGCTCTACGCTGTATGGGTCGGATGCCACGGGAGGCGTGGTGCATCTGATCACGCGTCCGCCCGAGGCCTCGGAAGTGCGGCTGCAGATGGGCTATGGGTCTTGGGGGACGCAGCAGCAGCGTGTGTCGCTGACCGGCGTACGCGGCGGTTTGGCCCAGCAATTTTCGGTATCGCGCGATTTTTCCACTGGCTTCATTCAAAACCGCGATTACCGGAATCTGATGGCCGCGTCCACCACACGCCACCGGTCCGGACTGGGAGAGACGGGTCTGGATTTGGCTTGGAGTGACAAGCCCTTCGGCGCGGAGCAGTTCTATGGCAACTTCAACTCCTGGGAGCGCACCAAGACCTGGTTCGCCGGCCTGCGACAGGGGTTGGGCGAGAGGACCGAAGCGGCGCTCAGCTACCGGCGCCATACTGATCTGTTCGTGCTCTACCGCGACCGTCCGCAGGTGTTCACCAACCGGCACGCAGCCGAAAGCTGGCACGGCTCACTCCGGCGGAGAGAACGGCTGGCGGCGAACACAATGCTCCACTATGGCGGTGAAGGCTTTGGCGAGAATATCAACTCAACAAACCTTGGAATGCACGACCGAGCGCGCGGCGCGGCCTACGCGATGCTCGACGTGCGCGTCCTGAGGAGGTTCAGCTTCTCGGCGGGCCTGCGGAATGAGGTGGTCAGGGGGCTGCCGGGCGAGATGAACCCGACGGTTGCGGTGGGCTACTGGGCATCAGAGAAGTTGAAGTTCAGGGGATCTGTCAGCCGAGCGTTCCGGCTGCCTACCTTCACCGACCTTTACTATCATGACCCCGGCAACCGGGGCTCGCCGGACCTGCGTCCGGAACGCTCCTGGAGTTATGAGGGCGGTGCGGACTATCGTCCCGCCGCCAATGTCCGGCTGCAGTTGACGCTGTTCCACCGCCAGGACAACGATGGCATTGACTATGTGCGCACTTCTCCGGCCGACATCTGGCGTGCGCGCAATATCCAGCGGCTCCGCTTCACTGGCGCGGAAACCTCGGCGGGGTTCCGGCTCCGGGGCGGCCATCTGCTGGATGTGGCCTACACGGGACTGCACGGCGCCTCCGAGCCTCTGCCCGGGCTGCAATCGAAATATGCGTTCAACTACGCCGTGCATCACGGCGTGGTGGGCTACACCGGCCTGCTGCCGGGCCGCGTCGCATTGCGCACCCGCCTCGGGGCCCTGGAGCGGTTCGGGCGCGGTGGTTATGCCACCTGGGACCTGTCGGCGGCGCGCGCGGTGGGTTCATTCCGGCCCTACGTGCAGTTCACCAACCTGACAAACACGCGCTATGAGGAGGTTTTGGGGGTGGTGATGCAGGCAAGGACGCTCGTGGGCGGAACCGAGTTCGTCTGGCCGCGTCCTTAATCGCCGCTCAATCGCCCGCGGACTGGATCTGCACCAGCGGCTCAGGCGCCGGGGCTTCAAAGGGGCGGGTGTCCGGCAAGGTCTGAGGCACACGCCAGAAGTCGAAGTAACTGACGTAGTGTACGCAACTGACCGTGCAGTGTGGCGCGCAGGCCTTTTCGGTGATGTACTCGCGCCGGATGTCGGCCAGCGTGTACTCCAGCAGCGGCTTGCCTGGGTAGCCGCGCTGTTGCGAGCAGTAATGGACCAGGCCATCCTCGCAGATGTAGAGATAGCGCGCTCCGGCCCGGCACCGCCATTTGTTCGGCTGGCCGTTGGCGATCGCCTCCTGAAAGAAGCTGAGCTGCGAGAAGTTGCGCTTCTCGAGCGCCTTCACGGCCAGGTAGATTTCGCGTTCCTTCGCGTTGAGCGGTTTGAGTTGGCCTGTGTGGTCGTGGATGATGCCGATGGTGGAGGAGAAGCCGAGCGCGATGGCCCGCTTGCCGATCACCAGCGCGTCATCTGGATGTTGAATGCCGCCGCCCACCACGGAGTTGATGTTCACGTGGAATAACGCATGCTTGGCCAGCAGTTGCAGCTTGCGATCCAGCACCTTGAGCGACTTCTTCGACACATCGTCGGGCATCACGTTGTCGATCGAAATCTGCATGTGGTCCAGACCGGCGCGGTTGAGCCGCTCAATGCGATCGGCGGTCAGCAGATACCCATTCGTGATCATGCCCGTGATTGCGCCTGTGGCGCGGATGCGGCTGATGATCATGTCAAGATCGGGGTGCAGCAGCGGTTCGCCGCCGGAAATGGTGATGATGCTCGTACCTAGGCGCCCGAGGCGATCAATGCGCTCGAACATCACTTCGGTGGCCACAGGCTTCGAGTAGTCGTCGAACTCGTTGCAGTAGGTGCAGGACAGGTTGCAGCGCCGGATTGGGATGATATGGGCCATGATCGGGTGGTCCTTGTGGAGTGCACCCTTGGCGATCATCTTCAATTCGCGGAGCCGGCGTTTGAGGGCAGCCCAGTCCCTGCGGGCCCGAAAACTGTGATCCGACATAAGATAAACCTATTCATTAGAGCATGAAACCCGCGCCAGGGACACCGGTTTCCTGCTCTAATTGTCAGATGCGGCGGGCGAACGGCCGAATTCAGGGGTTTAGCGGGGCGGCTTGGCTTCGGGCTTCGGCTCGGGTTTAGCCTCGTCGCCAAACGTGATGACGGATTCGGCCTTGAACTGCTTGTAATCCTTGTAGGTGACCACCATCTTGATCGGCAGCGGCCCGGACTCGAACGGGAGTGTATCCTGGGCGATCGTATAGGTGGGGAACCAGTAAACGCCGTCGATCTGTTCGCGGTAAGTCTCAAACTTGGGGAACTTCTGGCCAGCCACGCGCTTGCCCACACCCACGCCGCGGCCGTAAGACTTCACGATCTGCAGTGACTCGTCGTCCACCCAGACGAGGCCCGAAAAATAGCGCCTGCCTTCCACCATTTTCTTCGGCTTCACTGCGAAGGTGTAGCACGGAATCTCGTCAAGCGTCTCCTTGCCGATGTAGCGGACGTTGTAGTTCTCCACCTCTTCCGCCGTCAGCACAAATGGCTGGACGTTGCGCAGATCCTGTTCGTCCTCAGGCGTCATGATCAGACCTCGGAGCGTATTTAGGGGGGCGTGAACCACGCGTTCTGTCCGCTTGCCTTCGTTGGTGAAGATGACGTCGGCCACCATTTCCATCTTCCCCATGGGGCGTCCGTTCCGGTCCAGTTCCTCAATGCGGTACGACTGACGGTAGGTGTAATTCTCGCGGGCGCGGGCAAACTGCGACTCCCTCTCGGAGAACTTGCGGATAATCGCACTGATCTCTTCGGGGGTTGGATTGTCCTTGGACGCCGCCAGCATGGGGGTGACCATCAGGACACAGAAAAGTAGCAGACGCATCATCCCTCCTAATCCAATGATGATGCAAGCCGCGCCCGGGCGGTTTCCGATCTTCAATTTAGCTATCTAGGGATAGGTTTCTGATTTTTTACTCGTATTTCCTTAATCTCTGTGATAGCTTTGATCCACGTTCAGGAGTTTTTCCTCGATGAAACTGCTCTTTACAGTATTCGCGCTATCTCTCAGCCTGACTGCGGTTCTCAGCGGCCAGGGTCTTACCGGTACGGTTACAGGAAGCGTCGTCGACCAGTCGGGCGCGGCGATTCCAGGGGCCGAGTTGACGCTGGTCAACGTGCAGACCAGCCAAACCCGCACGGCGACGTCGGACGCCAGCGGCGATTTCGTATTTACCCAGATTCTGCCGGGGACATTCCGGCTAACGGTGGTTGCCAAGGGCTTCAAGCGGCTTGAGAAAACGGGCCTGACCCTCAGTGCCACCGAGCGCCTGGTGGTGGGGTCGATGGCTCTGGAAGTCGGCGAACTGACCCAGACCATCGAAGTGATGGCAGAGACCGCGAGGCTGCAAACCCAATCGGCCGAGCGGAGTGGCTTGATCTCCACAGAACAGACGCAGAACATCCCCCTGAAAGGGCGGGACTACCTGGGGCTGCTAAAAGTTCTGCCCGGCGTGGTGGACACGCAGAACCGGAACGCGCCAGGGTGGAACAATCTCAGCAGCGTCAGCATCAATGGTGGCCGCACCGGCACACTGAATCTGACTCTGGACGGCGTATCGTCCCTCGATACGGGCTCGATGACGGGTCCCTATTTGGCCCCATCGATCGACGCCGTGGCGGAGATCAAAGTGTTGCTGACCAATTACCAGGCCGAATATGGCCGGTCTTCGGGCGGAACGATTAACACGGTGATCAAGAGCGGGACCAAGGATTTCCGGGGCGGCGCCTACTATTTCCACCGCAATGAAGCCTTGAACGCGAACGAATTTTTCCGTAACCGCGACAACTTGCCGCGGCCACGGTACCGGTTCCACTATCCCGGTTACTTCCTGGGCGGGCCCATCACCATGGGCAAGTTCAACAAGGACCGGGATAAGCTGTTCTTCTTCTGGTCGCAGGAATTTCTGCCGCGCAAATCGCCGACCAACCTCGTGCGCCGTACCTTCCCCACTGCACTCGAACGGCAGGGGAACTTTTCGGATTCGCGCGATCAGAACGGGGCGCTGATACCCATCTGGGATCCCACGAACAACCGCGCGCCGTTCCCCGGCAACATTATTCCGACGAACCGGATCGACCGGAACGGGCAGGCCTTGCTGAACATTATGCCGCTGCCGAATGCGGTGGATCCCGCGCGGTCATACAATGCCCTGATCCAATCGACAGTAGACCAGCCGAGACGTGATTCGATTCTGCGCATCGACTGGAACGTCGGTCCCAAGACTCAGTTTTACTGGCGTGGCATCCAGGACTACGAAGCCTTTAAGGGTGAGTTTGATTTCGTTCTTGCCAGCTCAAGCTGGCCCCAGTTGCCGATCATCTATGACATTCGGTCGGTGGGGTCGGTCGCAACCCTGATTCACACGTTCAGCCCCACGAAGGTGAATGAGTTCACTTTCGGCATCAACCGGGCCAAACAGAATGTGGGTCCTCTCAACCAGGAAGGTTTTGACCGGAACGTCCGGTCAAAGATTGGTCTGAATCTGCCGCAGTTCTATCCAAGTGCCAACCCAGATAACCTGATCCCTAACGCCAATTTTGGCGGTGTCCCGAATGCCGGTGTGCTGAACATCGAGAGCCGGTATCCGTTTTTTGGAACGAACAACATCTGGAACTGGAACGACAATTTTTCATGGCTGACCGGCGCGCACAACATGAAGTTCGGTATCTACATCGAGCGGACGACGCGTAACGCGCAGCGCGGCTCGGCATTCAATGGGACGTTCAATTTCAACCGCGACGTGAACAACCCGTTCGAGACAAACTACGCGTACTCGAACGCCATTCTGGGGAGCGTGCAGAGCTATACGGAAGCGACCAACCACCCGCACGGCCACGCCCGCTACCTGAACGTGGAATGGTACGCACAGGACACCTGGAAGGTCACGCGGCGGCTGACCATCGACGCGGGTCTGCGGTTCTACTTCATCCAGCCCACCTGGAGCGCCGGTGACGAACTCGCCGCATGGGATCCAGCGGTGTATGATCCCTCGCGGCAACCCCCGCTGATCCAGCCCTTCCGCAACGCGGCCAATCAGCGCGTCGGGCGTGACCCTGTGACTGGTCAGGAACTGCCCGCAGCCGTGATTGGGCAGTTTGCGACCAGCCCGCTTGCACCCTTCCAGGGGATGAATGTCTTCTCCGAGAAGATCATGGATACCCCGGGAATCCAGTTGGGGCCGCGCCTCGGCTTCGCCCTCGACGTCTTCGGCAACGGGAAGACCGCGCTGCGCGGCGGTGCGGGCATATTCTATGACCGCTTCAACGACGACCAGATCATTCAGCTTCGGGAGCAGCCGCCGAATACGATCACAAACTCGGCGACTTACGTGACCATGGCGGACCTGCTCCAGAGCCCATTCCGGACCACGCCTCCCGGCACCTTCGCCATTGAGAGGAGCTACCAGCCGCCCCGCGTGTACAACTGGAGCCTCGGCATCCAGCAGAACGTGGGCTGGGGGTCGGTCCTCGATGTGGCCTATGTCGGAAGCGTTGGACGGAACCTGCTCCACCGCCGGAGCTTCAACGCAGTCCGCTACGGTACACGGTTCCTTCCAACGAGCATCGACCCAACCACCGGAACCACGCCGCTACCGGACAATTTCCTGCGGCCGAACCCCGGGTATGCGGACATTCAGTACATCGAGATGGCATCCAGCTCGAACTATCACTCGATGCAGACGCAGCTCAACAAACGTATGTCCAACGGCCTCATGTTGGGCGTCTCCTGGACCTGGTCGAAAACGATGAACCTGGTGAACGGCAACAACGACGCCATTAACCCGTTCCTCGACTTCCGTATGCGCAACTACGGGAAAGGAAACTTCGACCGCACGCACAACTTCGTGGTGAACTACACCTACAGCATCCCGAAGCTGAGTAAGGTGTGGGACAACCCGTTGGCAAGGTGGGTGTTCGACAACTGGGATCTGGCCGGGCTGACGTCGCTCATCAGTGGCGCCCCGTCGGGTGTGGGCTATGCGCTCGTGCAGGCGCAGGACTTGACCGGCGGCGGTGGTGCGGGCGTGGACAGCCGCATCAACGTGCTGTCGAACCCGATCCTGCCCAAGAGCGAACGGACCGTGTTGCGGCATTTCAATACGGACGTCTTCGCACCGCCAACCAGGGCCGAATTGGGCATTGGCAACGCGCCCAAGGACGTCTTCCGCGGACCGGGCCAGAATGTGTTTGATGTGTCGTTCTACAAGAATATCCCCTTCGGCAACGAGGACCGCTACCGGCTACAACTCCGGTTCGAGTTCTACAACTTCTTCAACCACGCCAGTTTCCAGGGCGTGGACACCACGGCGCGGTTTGACGCGGCGGGACGGCAGGTGAGCGGCACATTCGGCCAGTACACCTCCACGCTCGACGCTCGTCGCACTGTCCTCGGCGCGAAGTTCTACTTCTAAGCCATTCGTGACAACAAGCGCCACGCGCTCCGCCAAGTCGGGGTGCGTGGCGCTTTCTTTATGCCAGAAGTTGTTTCGCGATTGTCATCAGCTGCATGTTCGTGGCGCCCTCATAAATGCGGCCGATCTTGGCGTCGCGATACAGCTTCTCGACGGGGTAGTCCTTAGTGAAGCCAGCCCCGCCAAACAATTCGACGGCGCGCGAAGCGATCGTCTCGGCGACCTCCGAGGCCCAATACTTCGCCATCGCCGCCTCCTTCAGGAACGGCTGCCCTGCCTCCTTCAGCCGCACGGCGTTGAGCACCAGCAATCGCGCCGTCTCCAGGTCAGTGGCCATGCGGGCCAAGTCAAACTGAACTCCCTGAAAGGCGGCCAGGGGCTGGCCGAACTGCCGGCGTTCCTTCACGTAGGCGAGGGCGTGCTGGAGCGCGGCGCGCGCCAGTCCGGTCATCTGCGCGCCAATACCGATGCGGCCCTCATTGAGCGTTTCGATGGCGATCTTGTAGCCCTTGCCCGGCTCGCCCAGGATATCCGCGGCCCCCACGGGCGTCTGGTCGAGAATCAGTTCACAGGTGGAGGAGGCGCGGATGCCCAGCTTGTCCTCCTTCTTGCCCAGAGAGAAACCGGGCGCGCCGCGTTCGATCACGAAACAGGTGATGCCCTTGTAGCCTGCCTCCGGCTTGATATTGGCGAAGATCAGGAAAAGCCCCGCCTCGGCGGCATTCGTGATCCACAGTTTGCGGCCTGTCAGCAAGTATCCATCGCCATCGGGCGTGGCCCGGGTGGCAAGCGCGAAGGCATCCGAACCTGCCCCAACCTCGGAGAGCGCGAAGGCGGCCGTAGTGTCGCGGGCCAGGCGTGGCAGCCAGCGGCGCTGCTGTTCGGGTGTGGCCCACCGGAGGATGGCGTTGTTGACCAGGGTGTTCTGCACATCCACGATCACGGCGGCGGATGGATCCACGGCGGCGATCTCCTCAATCGCGAGGATGCTCTGAAAGAAGGTGCCCCCCTGGCCGCCCAACTCCTCGGGGATCTCGATTCCCATCAGGCCAAGCTCGAAGAACTGCCGGAGAATCTCGGGGCGGAACTGCGCAGCCTCGTCCATGGCCCGGACGTGCGGACCGATCTGCTCGCGGGCGAATTGGCGCACGGAGTCACGGAACAACATGTCGTCCTCAGAAAGGGCAGTGAGCGGCATCGCGGAGGGCTCAACATGGGCGGTCATGCCATGATTAGACCATGGCCGATTGGAAAGATGCCGCCGCGGTTCGCGGCGTGGAATTGAACGATGCCCAGGCTGCCCGTCTTGCCGCGCTGGACCGCCAGATGACGCTCATGATGGCGATGATCGACTGGATGGAAGAGCCAGTGCAAACCTTCCGGCTGGACGAACCCTCCGCCTCGGAGGCTGGCGAATGAGCGCGATTCCGGACACCGTGCGGGTCGCCGGCGCCGCTTTGCGGGCGGGCGAAATCTCCTGCGAGGAACTGGCTGGCCACTTCCTGAAACGGATCGACAGCGCGAACCCGAAGCTCAACGCCTTCCTCACCGTAACCGCCGATCAGGCTCTGGCGGAGGCCAGGAAGGCGGACGGGGAACTGCGTGCCGGTCACGACCGCGGACCGCTCCACGGCATTCCAATCGCCCACAAGGACCTGTTCTGCACGGCCGGCGTGAAGACCACTTCCGGCTCGAAGGTGTTCGCCGACTATGTCCCGGCCTTTGATGCGACTGTCGTCGAGCGCCTGCGCGAGGCCGGCGCAGTGATGCTGGGCAAGACGAACCTCCACGAGTTCGCCTACGGCATCACTTCCAACAACCCACACTATGGGCCGGTTCGAAACCCTTGGGATCGCGAGCGCATCGCCGGCGGATCGAGCGGCGGCTCGGGCGCAGCGCTGGCCGCAGGTTTGACGATGCTGGCTACGGGGACGGACACCGGCGGGTCCATTCGCGTTCCCGCGGCCTATTGCGGTATCACCGGTTTGAAGCCGACGTTCGGCCTGGTCAGCAAATACGGGGTCTTCCCTCTAGGTTTCAGCCTGGATCATCCAGGACCCATGGGCCGGTCTGTGGAGGATGTGGCGCTGATGCTGGAGGCGATGACCGGCTATGATGCGCGGGATTCAGCATCAGTTAATCGGCCCCGCGAGGGCTATCCGCTGGAGGGCGCCACGCTGGCGGGCCTGCGGATCGTCCTTCCGCAAAATTTCTACTTCGACGTTGTGGACCCGGAGGTGCGGTCGCTCGTGCTTGGCGCGGCGCAGAAGGCAGAAGCGGCGGGCGCGACCTTTGTGATGGGCCGCGTTCCGGATGGCGAACAGCTAAACGCTGTGGCGCAGGTGACGCTACTGAGCGAAGCGGCCACCGCCCACGAACCCTACTTGCGGAAGCGGCGCGCCGATTATGGCGCCGACGTGCTGGGGCTCCTCGAAACTGGCCGCGCTCTGCCAGCCACACACTATTTGCAGGCCCAGCGGATGCGGAGGCGGATCCTGGGCGTGCATCTTGAACTGCTTAAAAGGGCGGATTTCATTCTGACCCCCGCCACGCCGATCGTCGCGCCCCCGATCGGAGCGGAGACCGTGGATGTCGGCGGAGAGTTGCACGACGTCCGCATCCTGACAACGCGCTGCATGCGCGGCGTCAACGCGCTGGGTCTGCCAGCGCTCGTCTTGCCCTGCGGATGGACCCAAGCCGGCCTGCCCGTGGCGCTGCAACTCATTGGGCGGCCATTTTGCGAGGCGGCGCTACTCCGCGCCGGATCGGCATTCGAGGAAGCGATGGCGGTGCCGCACCCATCGCCGGAATTATAGATTGTTATTGAGTCCAGGAGGTACACGACAATGACTCGGCGAGGATTTATGCAGTCCGCGGCAGCGCTGGCCGCCACTCATCGGGCTTCAGCGAATGACCGCGTGCAATTTGCGTTCATCGGCTGCGGCGCGCGGGCGCACGAGTTGATGGCCGCGCTGATGGTGCATCCGCAAGCTTCGATTGTGGGGTTGGTGGATGCCTACAAGGGCCGCACCGAACGCGCGGTGGACCGCGTCGGCAAGCAGGCGCGCGTTCTCAGAGACTATCGTGAGGTCATCGCCGACAAGTCGATCGATGCGCTGGTGGTGGCGACTCCCGACCACTGGCACAAACAGATGGTTCTGGACGCGCTCGCCGCCGGCAAGGATGTGTACTGCGAGAAGCCGCTTACTTTCCGCTCAGCCGAAGGCCTCGAGATCGTGGAGGCCGCCCGAAAAACCGGCCGTATCGTTCAAGTCGGCAGCCAGGGCATCAGCAGCCAGACGCAGATCAAGGCGCGGGAAATGATCCAGGCGGGCAAAATCGGTCGCGTGACGATGGTGCGGGCGGCCTACAACCGAAACACCGCTTCTGGCGCTTGGATCTATCCCATTCCGCCAGATGCCTCGCCGGCCACCGTGGATTGGGACATGTTCCTGGGACCGGCTCCGAAGCGCCCCTTCAGCCTTGATCGGTTCTTCCGCTGGCGCTGCTACGAAGATTACTCGGGCGGCATCGCCACCGACCTCTTCGTCCACCTTTGCACGACCATTCACTATCTGATGAACGCAAAAGCGCCCTCCAAGGTGATGGCCATGGGGCAACTCTACCGCTGGAAGGAAAGCCGTGATGTTCCGGATACCTTGAATGCGCTCTTCGAATATCCGGAAGGATTCTCGGTCAATCTCAGCTCGACCTTCAATAACCAGAGCACGGCGGAAGGCAGCTTCCAGTTCCTGGGCACCGAAGGAACCCTCTCCCTCGAATGGGGTCGGCTCCTTTATCAGCCCGAGAGTGCTCGCGAAGATAACCGCTGGATTGTGGAAAGCTGGCCGCGGCGGTTCGAAGAAGCCTACTGGAAGGACCCGAAGGTGCGCGAACAGGAATTGCCTTCCACCTGGAAGGCACGCATGGTGGACGCCGAAACCGCGTTCCGCGAGGAGGGCCGCGACGCCACCGTCGATCACTTCGGCCATTTCCTCGAATCCGTGCGGACCAGAAAGTCCTTCTGGCAGGATGCAGCGGCGGGGCACCGTGCGGCCGCGTGCGCGCACATGGTCAACCGTTCGGTCCGCGAGGGCCGCATGGTGGAGTGGGATTTCGCGCGGGACGACGTAAAGTCCTAGCCCCGCGCTAAGGCCAGGCCGCTGGCGTCACGCGCTTTCCCGCAGCCTCCACGGCGAATGCCGTGGCGTCCCGGTAGCGCACCTGTGCGCCGCGAACCATCGACAGCCCTTCGTAGTATTGCAGGTAAGGAAACGGCGACACGCCCCCGCGGAGAAATTCATAGCACTGGACCGCCTTACGCCAAGTGTCCATATCGGTGGTGGTATCGACGTACACATACGGCTCAAAGCCTTCCGGATCCTCCCAATTCTCCGCGTAGAGTCTGGAACGTACGCCCTTCCACCCGGCGATCGAAGCGGCCAGTGCGGCGCGGTTGGTGATGGTGTAGGCAGCCTCGTGGTCGGAGTGGATGCTGTGCCGCCAATGAGTGATCAGGTGGGTGGCCTGGAATTCACGAATGAGATTGGCGACGAACTCCTCGGTTTCCGGCGAGGGCCTCAGTGAGCCGTCCGTCCAGGGCCCAAAGCGTACCTCCGCGCCAAGCGCCTTCGCCGCCGCTCGGGCCTCCTGGCGCTTCTGTTCCGCGTATTCGGCGGCGGGCTTGCGCGGGTGGCCGTGCTCGCCCAGGGTCAAGTGGACCAGGACGACTCGGGCGCCCCGCCGGGCCGCCCGGGCAAGAGCCGCGCCCGCCGATACCTCCATGTCCCCGGCATGCGCGCCCACGGCAAGAACCACTGTCTGCTGCCCGGAAGCAGGAAGAAGGGTAAGTAGGACCACGGCGACCGGCCAAAAAATAGCGTGAATCATGGACTCATCCTGACATAGGATCAGGAGTAAATGAACCAGCGGATTCTGATTGCAGCGATGCTCCCGTTGCTGGCCGGTGCGCAAGAGCGCAAGGCGGATTTCCTGCCGATGGCGGTTTGGTACGGCGGGGGCAAAGCGCGCGCACCCATGCTCGAACGGGATGCGCGAGCGAAGAAGGAGATCTGGCGCCAGGACGTGCGCCAGATTCGTGCACTCGGGTTCAACACGTTCCGGGCCTGGATCGATTGGGCCTCCGGGCAACCGGCGGAGGGCGAGTACAACTTCGAGACGCTCGACGTACTGCTGGAACTGGCCGAGGAGGAGGGGTTGCGACTGTTCCTGCAGGTGTACATGGACTCTGCGCCGCACTGGGTCGGCAAGAAATATCCAGACTCGCGATTCGTCAGTTCCGGCGGTGAGGTCATTCAGCCCGAGTCTTCGCCGGGCTACTGCCGGGACCATGCCGCGGTGAGAAAACTGGATAACGGCTTCTATTCCGCGCTGGCGCGTCGGGCGGCCAAGAGCAGGGCTTTTGCCGGGTGGGACCTCTGGAGCGAACCACACGTAATCAACTGGGCGAATCCCACCTGGATCACGCGACCTGAATTCTGTTTCTGCACACACACAAAGGCCCGCTTCCGCGCCTGGCTCAAACAGAAATACGGAACGCTGGAGGCATTGAATGAAGCCTGGTACCGGCGGTTTACCGCGTGGGATCAAGTGGAACCGAGCCGGATGAGCACCATCCTGTCTTACACGGACTACATCGATTGGAAGGCGTTCATCGTCGACAAACTCGGCGAGGACTTGCGCGACCGGTATGAAGCGGTGAAGGGCGCAGCCCCGGCTTCAATTATCACCAGCCATGCCGCGGGCGTCGGCTTGTTTGCCTCACCACATCACTGGGAAGGGCAATCGGACGACTGGACCATGGCCCGCCAGGTGGATTTCTATGGGACTTCTTTCTACCCCAAACACTCCGCGTTCGTGGACCGGAACGTGCCCTGGCGGGCGGCACTCATGGATTTCGCGCGCTCCTTCGGCTTCGACATGGGGCGAGGTGGCTTTTATGTCGGTGAATTACAGGGTGGATTTGGCACAATTGCCCTGAATGTCAGTCCGACAGTGACGCCGGCCGATCTGCGGATTTGGACCTGGACGGCCCTGTCCCGTGGCGCCAAAGGGATCAATTATTATGCTTGGTATCCAATGAACTCCGGATATGAATCGGGTGGGTTTGGTTTGAATGAATTGGATGGCGCCGTGACCGAACGGGCGCGGGAGGCGGGGCGCATCGCGCGCGTGGTCGACCGGAACCAGCCGCTCTTCCTTAGCGCCCGCCCTGCGCCGGCACAGGTCGCGGTCATCTACAATCCCCTCGCGCACTTCGTCGGTGGCCGCCAGCGGGCGGCTGCCTACGGCGGGCCTCAGGGTGAGGTGGCTGGTATCGAAAGGGATTCTTGGCTGGGCATTCATCATGCATTTTTCTCAAAAAACGTCCCCGTGGATTACGTCCACATTAACCATATGTCGACAGAGAAATTACGAAAATATAAACTTGTCTATTTCGCCTACCCGCTAATGATGCCAGAAGCTGCGGGTAAAGTGTTGCGGGAATATGTGGAGCAGGGAGGAGCCTTAGTCGCCGAGGCGCGCCTTGGCTGGAACAACGAGCGGGGTTATGCGGCCGAGCGGATTCCCGGCATGGGGTTGGGGGAAGTGATGGGTTGCCGCGAGGCGGAGATTAGCACCGCGGAGAAGGGGAGGACTCAAATCCATTGGACCTCGATGGGCTTTCCGCGGATGAAAGCCGGAGACACACTGGCCGGCCGGTGGTATGAGGAGGTGCTGGAGCCGTTTGGCGCGCAGGCACGCGTCGTAGCGGAATTCCCCGGCGGTCGCGCGGCTGCGGTGGAGTCCCGCTTCGGCAAAGGCAGGACCTTGATGCTGGGCTCCTATGTCAGTGCGGCCTACTTCTCAACCCCAGGAGAAGCGGCGGCCCGTTTCTTTGACGGACTGCTTGAGTGGGCGGGTGTCGCGCGGCCCGTGGAGACCGCCTTGGAAGAGGTGGAAGTGCGCACCCTGGAAGCAGGTCCTGATCGTCTGGTCGTAGTCTTCAACCACGGCAAGGAGACCGTTCGCGGCCCGGTGGAGGTGCGGATTGGCGAAGGAAACTGGTCCGCCATCGATCTGGTTGCCGAACGTAGCGTTGCGGTGGAACGCGCGGGCGATCGGGTTCGCTTGACTGTTGACCTTGCGCCCGATGGTGTCCTGGCCTTGCGTTTGGCCTTGCGGTAGCCAAAATATGTCGATCCGGCAATTCTTCGACCGGCTGTGGGCATTCATCATCGGTTTCGATGTCTTCATTTCCTACCGGCGCTCGGAGGCAGCAGCATATGCGGAAGAGTTGGCGCGGCAATTGAACAGGAATGGGCTGATCTGTTTCCTTGACCGGGAGGAGACGGCGGCGGGCGCCGAGCTAACCTACGCGCTCAAATCGGCGTTGCGCCGGAGCAGGGCGATGGTTTGTGTGGTGACACCCGGTGTGGCGGACTCACACTGGATCCGGCAGGAGGTCACTCAATTCTTGAAGCGGCCGCAGCGGTTGTGGCCCGTCAGCGTCGGCGGCGCGCTGCAAGCGCAGGTATTCGATGGAGAGCCGTTTCATAAGCTGCGCGAGAGGACCTGGCTAGAAGAGAACAAGGATGCAGTGGCGTCCGGCCGCGTCTCCGATGCCGTTGTGCAGCAGATTCGCGCGGGACACGAGCGCGCGAGGGTTAGGAAGATCGGAATGATTCTCGGCTTGGTCTTCCTCCTGGTTGTGGGCGGCGGCGGAGGAGGGCTGGCAAGTTACCTCGTCGAGCAGGCCCGCCGGAGGGACGTTGCTTACGGTGAACTGCAGCGCGCCCTCGCCGGAGTGCGGAAGGTTCTGAACCTCCTTGCGGGGGTGACCGACCCCGGCAGTGCTCAACCCGACGGATTTCTGCGCTCACCCGAAGTGATCGCCCGCCTGGAACAACTGGACTTGTCCAGCCCGATGATGCAGCGGCGGACGGGGCCCCTGCTGGGCCTCCGGCAAAGCCCGACGGGGCCGGACATGAACCTGACGCGAATCGTCGCACTCGAGACAAAAACGCTCATCGAGGAGGTGGATGGAATCCGCAAAAGAGGCCTGCCGCTGGCCGATCCCGCCGTCGTGCGGCTCGCGGGTGAGATTGCCAACCACACGTTCGCCCTTCGCCTGGCAAAAGCGGACTTCCACCACCTTCGATTCGCGCAAATCGAGGATTCCGATGTCCAGCCCTACTACCTCCTCGCGGGGCCTGGACGCCCGGCTCTATGTCAAAACGGGGACTATCTCGACTTCGTCGAGAAACTCGACCGGCTTGAGCACCTGTTGACTTTTCAGCCAAAAGTGTCCGATGGCGGAGGCGAGTAAATCGTGTCGCCGGCCACAAAAAACAAACGGACCCGTCCTTCAGGCCCCCGTAGCGGAAGCGCCCAGACCACACGGTCCGGACTGCGGTCGAAGGTGAGAAACGGCTCCTCCGCGCTCTCGCCGGGCCAGCAATGGTTGGCGGCTTTCTCGCGCAAGCCCGGCAGGTCAAACCATTCCATCACGATCGGGCACTTGCGGTATTCGCCGGGTCGCTGGTAGAACATCGAAAACCGCATTAGCGTCCCGTTCAGCAGGAACTGAAAGAAAGCGGCAAACCGGTCGCCAACCGTCACCGGAATCAGCCAGGAATGGGGCTCGTGGTCCGGTGTGGACACGAGCCACGGCGGCCCCGCCTGGCCGGACTTGGTTAGTTGCGGGTCGCCCACCGCTCCTCGCCTGAGCATCTCTGCAGCCTGCCGGGCGAGCCATTTGGGGTCGGGTAACGCTTCGCTCTTTCCGCTCATACCTGGGTGATCACGCTCGAATAGGCGAACTGATACGTCTGCGTGTTGAAGTTCTCCCAACGCGTGATGACTCCCGCATTCGGCGGCCAGGGGTCATAAACCAGCAGGCCGCGGAAGGCCACTTCGCCCGGCAGTGTGATCAGCGTGCGGGTGTAACCGGTGACCGTGCGCGAGTGGCCGGGAACGAAGCTGATGAGCGGGCGGTTCGCCCGGATTTCGTTCCGGAAGATGGTCCATGCCGGATTGGTGTGCATGGTGCAATCGAGGTTGGTCAAACGCTCGATCACCGTGACCACATCGCCGACTCTCGCATAGGGCAAGCCATTCGGATTCTGCAGCGTTCCCAATCCGAGTTCGGTGGCAAGTCTCACTTGCGTGTAGTTGTAGCGGTAGAAGTTCAGGACCATCTCGACGCTGGCTGCGACGCACCACACATTGGTTTGCTGCCCGCGCAACTCGTAGCACGGCACATGATCGGTGTCGCGCTCGGAATAGTGGATCTCCCGGGTGTCCACCAACTTCAGCACGAAATCAGCTACCCGCAGGTTGTCTCGCGCCACCACGCGAGGGTTGATCGTCGTCAAGGCAGGGGCTTCCCAGGCGGTCAGGCGCTTGTTGTATGCGTTTGCCCGGGATCGCCGCGCGGCCGGCGGCGTTTCGTCCAAAACGCTCCAACGCTCGAAATTGGCCGGCTCCAGCGGCTTGCGGTCGCTCTTCTGCGCGGGAGGAATCACGGCCCAGGTGTGCAATTCCAGCATCAGCACTTCGTTGCCATCCAGCAGGAATTGGAGGGCGGTTTTCGGATAGCTGTAGGCGACAAAACGAACCGCGTTGAACTTGACGCCGCGCCGCACCCTGCCTGCCGCCGCGGTGCCCGCTTCAACCAGCGCCTTCTCATCCCAGGGTGCTCCAAACGAGGTTGCCAGCAGGGGTTCGCCGAACACTTCCTCGATGGCGACATCCGCATAGCCCGTCTGAACTCGGCCGCGAGTGAGTGGCATCCGGTGGAACAACACGGTGCCGTTGATGTCGTGAACCGGCGTGCCCCGGGCGGGAACGCTGACCTTCTCCAGTTGATCCCCAAGGACGTCAGAAGCACGAAGCGCGTTTAATTCGAATCCGGCGACGCGCTGAAGCCGGTCAAGAGGCAGTGCCATATTCTTGCTCCTTTCTGCCTGCGGTTGAGTAGTTGTGATGGGACCGCCCGCGTGTGGGCGGCGGAAAGGGAACGGCTTGGTCCACGGCATTGGTGGGCGGAGGGATTCGCCGCGATGTTCGATTGAGGAGCGACCTTCGCAGAAAAACCTGCCTCCCGGCCCCTGGGAACGTCGACAATCCGCCCCCGGGCTTCTCGGTCCCCGGCGCCAATCCCGAAAGACCTACCCTAATAAACGCCAAATCAGCCTCTGAGTCAAGGGTTCAATAGAAAAATCGCGGAAATCAGACAATGTGCCAATGCAAATGTGGATGCTGCTGCCGATTGCCGGCCACTTCAGATTTCGCCGTGGGGCAGGGGGCGGAAGTCCTTCCGTAACGGACGGGGTGCCGTCCGGCTCAGTTCCTCGTAGCTCTCCGAGGCCCGAAGCCTCATCTCTTCGGGCACGCAGTTCACCGCGCCCCACGCGGCCTCCACCAGAAGCGGCGCCGTCCGCGACCTCATGATCGATTCGCGCTCAAAGCGCGGGGCGAAACTCATCCACGCGGCCAGCGCCAGCACCGCCAACAACAGCGCGTTCGCGAGCCCGAATGCCCCGCCCAGCAGCCGGTCAAACCATTCCGGACCTACGTCCCGGAAGAACCGGCCCAGCAGCCACGCCACCACACCCAGGCCACACGCCAGCAGGACGAAGACCACCAGGAAGACGACGGCATTCACGGGAGCCAGCCACGCCGCCATCAGGTAAGCGGCCACCGCCGCCAGCAGGCCAAAGCCCGACTTGCCGAATCCCTGCCTGATCCCGCCGGCCACGCAGCCGATGACCAAGAGCGCCACCGCAAGGTCAAACCAGTTCATGCCGCACCTCTCTGGAAGACATACGAAGACGCCCCCGCCGGTGTTCCCCCGTTTCCCCTACGGCTACCGGAATAAAGTGATGCCGGCCACGCCCGCGGCGCCAGCTTCCAGGCAAAGCGTCGCATTCTCCCAAGTGATGCCACCAAGGGCGAGCACGGGAATCCTCACCGCACTGCAGGCCTCCGCCAGACCCGCGAGCCCGCGCGGCGCCAGGTGCGACTCCTTCGACCGGGGTACGAAGACCGGGGCGAAGACGGCGAAGTCAGCGCCACCCCGTTCCGCCTCGCGCAATTCTTCCACCGAGTGGCAGGAAACGCCAATCACGAACCCGGCAGGTACGATCGTCCGCCATCGTGCCGGAGGAGGCGCATCCGCCGGCAGATGTACGCCCGCGGCTCCACCCACCAGCGCGACATCCACGCGTGTGTTCACCAGGACCTTCGCTTCCCCCGCCACTGCTACCAGGGCTCGCGTCCACTCCAGCAGTTCGCGCCCCCCCAGGCGCTTCTCGCGCACCTGGATATACTCCACGCCCGCCGCTGCGCTGCGCCGCACGGCCTCAATCGTCTCCTCGAGTGGGAGCCCTCCAGTGATGTGGTAACGGATCAATCGGATACTGGCTCGTAGTAGCGCGCACCCGCGCATGCCTTACAAAGCATGCGGCCATCCACCGCGACTTCCCGTGCGAAGGCGATGCCTTCACCACACTCGGCGCAATGAACCCGTGGGCCCTTGTACCCAGGCATCTCCTCAGCGCCGATGGCGACGCGCACCCATTGTTCAGCGAAAAGCTCTTCGTCGCCCAACTCCCGGTAGGCGCGCATCTGCTGCTGATTCTTGTCCGCGATTTCGGGATACAACTCCCGGGCCCGCTGTTTGCTCGATTCCTTCGCCGCTACGCGAATCGCGCGCCCGTCACGCAAGTCGCAAAACGTGGCCGCCATCTTGCCGAAGTCCATGAACTTCAGTGCGCGCTTGCCGAGCCGGCAACCGGTCACCACGCCAATCGCATCCGTCGCGCAGCGATCGATTTCGACGTAGGTCACCAGCCGTTTCCGGTCGGCCCCCGTGGGGTCATCAATGCCCAACAGGCGCAGACCATGCAGCGCCAGCCGGATCCCCAGAATCTGGCCCGCGCACAGGTGACCGTGCGCCTCCGCCGCAAGCACCTCGTATTCCGCCAATGTCTTCATCGCAGCAGTCGGACCGCCTCGGGCGGGATCTCCACATTCCAGACTTTATTATGACGAAAGGGCTCCCACTCCCGGCGCGTGATCTCCGCTGCCAGCCCGTTCGTGAACCGTAGGCGGACGCTCACCGGTCCCTCGCGCGCCTCCTCCAGTGAGCACACCAGCCCCAAGCCTCGCCCCGCCGTCTGTACACGGTCACGGCGCACCGCTACCCGAATCCTCGCCCCCTTCAGCAAGCCTGGGAAATAGGCCGCAGCGGCCTCGAACTCCTGCTCCGTCCCGGGCTGGCAGAGCAGCCGGGAGGACCTCCTCGCCGGATCTATGGCGATGATCTCCGCGTCGAGAATCGCATGGCGGTCGAGCCAGCGCACCACCGCGTCATTGCCAGGATCATCGAGCCACTCCTGACCCGGACCCTGCCTGACAATCCGCCCACCCTCCAGCAGTACCAGTTCCTGAGCCAGGTCGAGACCCGCCTCGGGACCGCGCGCACACACCACAACGCGCACGCCATGCCCATTCACCGCCGCATCGATCGCGCCGCGAAGCTCGTCGATCAACGCCGCGTCAAGTCCACGAATCGGCTCGTCAATCAGCACCAGCTTGGGCCCGGCCAGCAGTGCGCGGGCCACCGCGGCGCGCAGCTGCAGTCCCGCGCTTAGTTCCCCCGCCCCCGCATCGGCCACGTCGCGCAGGTTGGCTTCCTCCAACATCCCTTCCACCCGGCGCCCGCGTTCGATGCGGCCCTTTTCCTGGCTGGCCAGCATCAGATTCTGACGCACGCTCAGATGCGGAGCCAGGCAAGGCTCCGCGGGGATGAAGGCGCACCCACGCCGCGCGGGCTCCCAATTCACCCCCGCCGGTCCGTCAAACACCACTCTCTCCGCAATCGCAATGCGCCCTTCATCTGGACGCGTCAAACCGCACAACGAACGCAACAGCAGCGTCTTGCCCGCGCCCGCGCGCCCCGCCAGTAAAGTGGATTTCGCGTCAGACCGCCAATCGACATCCAGAGCATCGCCACTCCCGCGCCGGCTGCGAATACGGACATCGATGATCACGCCCGCCCCCGCAGCCAAAGCCCGATCAACGCCTCCAGGAAGATGCGGCCCGCCACCCACGCGGCCGCCCCAACCAGGCCCCTCCGCACCGCCGGCCACGCCGCACGGTAGCCCGGCGCGCCGATCGTGGCTAGCGACTCGAACCACGGCGCAGGCAGCGCTGCCAACCGGACCGAAGTCTCGCGTGCCAGCCACGCCGTGCCCATCAGCACGCCCGCCGCCAGCATCCAGCCGGACGCGCCAAACCTCCAGGCGGCCAGCAGCACCAGCGCCGGAGCCAGCCGGATGCAATGCACAGCAATACTCGCCCAGCGGCCGTGCCGTGTGTCAAACGCTATCCGCCAGCCGGCGGCGAAAGCGAGGGGGAAGGCAACAACCGTGGCGGCAAGCGCCACCTGTATGCTCGTCCAAATCCAGGGCCAGTCCATCACCATGGGGACTCCCCATTATAGGCGAGCCGCCACCCGGAGGTTTGCGTGTAAACTCACCCTATGGCCCAGATTTCGCGAGCCCCTCGCCGCCCCCGCGCCCACGCCATCGCGGCAGCGCTTGGCTCGCTGGGTTGCCCGGGTTTTGCGCAGTTGTCGCTCGGTTTCGACGACGAACCTCCCCCTGCCCAGGACCCGGCGGTGGTGTTGACCGCCGCTCTCGCCTGCGATGAATTGCCCCGCAACATTGTGCGGGCCTTGCCTTGGGTAGCGCTGGAATACGCTCATCTCGACTGGGACTTCGTCCTCAACGAGTGCCGCCGGCGAAGCACGCAAAACCGCCTTGGATTCATCGTGACCATGGCCGAACTGCTCGGCGCGCAATGCTACGGCAACGAAGAAAAACTGACGCGACTCGCCGAGATCGAGGAGCGCCTGTTCGACATCCGCCTCGATGCCGAAGACACCCTCTGCCAGGAATCGCTCCCCGAATCCGAGCGGCGTTGGCTCCGCGAAAACCGCCCCAGGGAAGCCGCTCAATGGAACCTGCTGACTGACCTCGATGTCCGCGCCGTGGCCTAGTGGCTCGTTGCGTTTGGCTTTGACCCGCCACCCCAGGCCAGCTTCCCCCCGTCAGTGCGTACCTCTGTTCGTTCACTCGCGCGAGCTCATGCTTCGAGTCTGATGCCGAGGGCCGTTCCCAAGCGTCCCGATTTCAGATACGTTAGTCCTGTCATGACCAACCGGCGGCGATTTCTTCATTCGATGCCCGGGGCGGCCTTGCCCCTGGCGGCTGTGGCTCAGGAGAGCGCCCGATTCGGCGCGCGCGAAATGGTTCCCCTGAACGGCGAATGGGAGTTCCAGGCCGCGCCTGAAGGCTCCTGGCGACAAGTGACGGTGCCCCACACCTGGCAGGTCGAAGCGCCGCTCACCGGGCACTACGGCGCCGCGCGCTATCGCCGCCGCTTCTTCGCGCCCGCCCGCTGGACCGGCGCCGTCGTCCGCATCGAGTTCGAGGCCGTCTATCACTCCGCGCACATCCGGCTCAACGGACAGCCCGCCGGCGAACACTTCCGCGCGGGCTACACGCCCTTCACTCTCAACCTCACCCGCCTCCTAAAGCTCGATGCCTGGAACGAACTCGAAGTGGATGTCGACAACAGTTTCGACGAACACATGCTGCCGCGAGGCGCCTCGAGCGACTGGGCTCACGACGGCGGCATCACCCGGCCCGTCTCCCTGCTGGTCACGCCCCCGGTCTTCATCGAGCACCTCTGGATCGACTCAACCCCCGCGCGAGTCGCCACCCGCGTGGTGGTGCACAACGCCTCCGGCGCGGAGGCGCGCGTCCGGGCCGCTCTTGAACTGCGAACCGATGCGAACGGAGCCATCGAACTCTCCAACCCGCGCGCCGCCGAAACCGTGATCCCCGCGGGCCAGTCGCGCGCCGTCGAACTCGCACCCGCAGCCATCCCCAATCCGCGGCTGTGGCACTTCGACGACCCGTTCCTCTACCACGCCCGCGTCAGCCTCGATACCGGCGACGTGGCCGAATCCACCTTCGGCATCCGGACCATCGAAATCCGTGGGACGGAGTTTGTGCTCAATGGCGAACCAGTGCGGCTCATGGGTGTCGAACGCATGGCCGGGTCCAATCCCGAGTACGGCATGGCCGAGCCTCGCGCGTGGATCGACCACGACCATGCCGACATGCGCGCTCTCAACTGCATCTACACCCGCACGCACTGGCCGCAGGACCGCAGGCTGCTCGACTACTGCGACCGCCACGGCATCCTCATCCAGACCGAGGTCCCCGGCTGGGGTCCGCGCACCTTCCAGAACCTGCAAGGCGACGACGAGGCCGCGCTCCTCGCCAACGGGATGCTGCAACTCAGGGAAATGATCGCTGATGCCCGCAACCATCCCTGCATCTTCTCCTGGGGCGTCTGCAACGAAGTGAATGGACAGAACCCGCCTGCCCAGCGCTTCATTCGCGCGATGTACCAGGAGGCCAAACGGCTCGACCTCTCGCGCCCCGTCACCTACGCCTCCCACTCCCTGTTTTCCAACCCCGCGCGCGACGTCGCCGGCGAACTCGACTACATCATGTTCAATGAGTACTTCGGCAGCTGGCAGAAAGGCGGCACGCCGGAACTCGAAAAAACGCTCGACGCCATCCACGCGGCTTTTCCGAACAAACCGCTCGTCATTTCCGAATACGGCTATTGCGCCTGTACGGATGACCGGCCCGAAAATGATCCCATCCGCATTGGAATTATGGAATCGCATGGCGATGTGTTTCGCAAACGCCCGTGGATCGCGGGGCTCATTTTCTTTTGCTATAACGACTACCGCACGCACATTGGAGACAAGGGAGTGGGGGCGCTGAAACAGCGCGTGCATGGCGTCGTGGACCTCTACGGTGCGCGCAAACCCTCGTGGGAAGCGCTCCGCCGTGATTCCTCGCCTGTGGAACTGACCGTGGAAGGCTCGCAAGTGACCGTCCGGGCACGCGCGACGATCCCCTCTCATACCCTAAGGGGCTATATGCTCCGGGCCATCGCCTACGGACGCGGCGCCATCCCGCTCGCCGCCCAAAAAATTGCGCTGCCCGATCTCGCCCCGGGCACCAGTCACCGGGTGAAGCTGGATCTGCCGGGCACGGGGATTGAACGGGTGGCGGTGGAGGTGCTGCGGGCGACTGGGGAGGCGGTGTTGAAGCCGGTGGACAGTGGACCGGCGTGATGGAGACTCGCACGGAGACGAGCGTCAAGTCCGCAGTGATCTATGACCGGGCAGTCTCAGGTCGGGTTGCCTACACCGCGGATTTGCTGGGTTGCGTGGCCACGGAGAAGTAGTTGGAGTTGGCGAAGCTGAGCATTCGGGATGCGAGCGAACGCAACTGGAGGCGTTGCGCCAATTCGGTGATCCGGTTCCAGCGCCAGAGAGCGTGCCGGAGAGGGTGAGGTCAAGGCTGGGGATTGATGGGTGGGAGGGGGCTAAAGCGATTCGAGGCGGCGAGGCAGGCTGGACAGATTTGTGGAGTCTGCTTCCTTGTAAGGCAAGGGCGATCGCGTGGTTGAACGTGGAAACCCACCGAAACCAAGTCATCCACCCAGAGGAGCGGCTGGAACTCGACAATCATGAGAACCTGTGAGAGCGGAGGCCGTGGAGACGATGAAAGACAGTGGGCAGCGAGTCGCGCCGAAAGTGCTTATCAGCCACGCATGCGAAGACAAGGACCGTTTCGTCGTGCCGTTTGCAACGAGGCTTCGTGCTAACGGCGTAGACGCATGGGTCGACATTTGGGAGATCAACCCCGGAGATAGTCTGATTGACAAGATCTTTGACGAGGGCCTAAAGAACTCTGAAGCCATGATAGTTGTCTTGTCACGCCACAGTATAGACAAACCTTGGGTGCGTGAAGAGCTTGATGCAGGCATGGTCAAGAAGATAGCGAAAAAGATACGCCTCATCCCGATTCGGCTCGACTCGTGTGACGTTCCCGAGTGCCTGCAGCACACGGCGTGGCAGGACATTACCGATCTTGACAATTTCGATGTCGCGTTTCAGCGCATCTTGAACAGCATCTTCGGAGAGTACGAGAAACCACCTCTTGGAGAGCCACCGCGATATGTTCAGAGCGATTCGCCTAGGTTAGAAGGGCTGTCGAAGATTGACGCCACTATCTTCTCTCTCTGCTGTGATCGCACATTCGAAGTGCCAAACCGAATGATCGACGCTGATTGGTTGGCCGAGGCGACTGGGGCGATTGGGATCTCGATGGAGCATGTCGTGGAGACGCAAGAGGTTCTCGACAACCTAGGATACGCCAAGGTCCTCTGGACTCTCGGCCCAAAGCATATTTGCAGTATGACCGTCACCGAGTCGGGCTTCAACCAGTTCGCCCGAGCCCACCCAGACTACAAGCGTGCTCTCGAACTTGTTGCCTTGATGATCGTTCGAGATCAAGTTGACGGGAGTCACCAAATGATGAAAAAGGCAGATTTGCCATCTCGTTTGATTGAACACGCTCTGTTCGTACTAGAAAATAGCGGCTTAATTCGAACCACAAGGATGATGGATGGGGACATCTCTGTGGATTACGTGTCTCCTCAACTTCGACGTGATGTCGAAGATTCGAGGTGACTCTGGGGGGAATTGGGTCCGGCGCCTCTGGCACTGGCTGTGCTTGAAATGGCACGTTTACCAAACCAAGGTTGCTAATCCCGCAATCGGATCAGCGGGGCTTTCTGATGGTCAGCGCGCGGGCGATGAGGGCGAGAGCGAATTGTTCGAAGCAGAGTTCAGGGGTGGGTTCGCGGTAGTCGCCGCGCGGTCCGGTTTGGGGAGATGACAGAAGCAGGCAGGCGGAGTCGTACAGGCGTTCGCGGACGAGTTTGGTCAGCAGGATCTCGTATCGCTGAGCGTAGGATGCCTCACGGAACTCAGGGAAAACAGGAAAGTGGCTTTCGCGGTTAGAGACGGGGCGAAGCGAGCCGTGCGCCTCCTCGAGCAGCATGAGGTAGCCGAGCCAGGGACGGGGCGAGGGGGCGAATGCGCCTTCGCGAAAAGCGGCCCAGAGGTCGGTGGCGCTGCCGATAGCTTCCTCGCTGCGGTTGTTGAAGTTGTTGCCGAAGGATGGGCCGATCTGGGATTTCAGCTCGACGCCGGCGATGAACTGGCCCTGGGAGACGAGTATCAGATCCCACTTCTTCTCGGGGCGATACCAGCCTGGGAGTTCGAGAGCGGAGCCGGAGTGCATCTCCTCAGCGTGGACGCCCGCGAGGGAGAGCAGGTCCTTGAGGAGTTCGACGAAGCCTTCCATCTGGCGGCCACCAGTGACGGCGGAGCGGGCTCCGGTATCCTTGGAGCCGCTGATGGAGCCTTGGAGCCGGGCCTGGTTGGCGCGCGTCTCCCAGAAAGTCCGCACGGCGGCACGGACCTTCCGGCGGAGATTCTGAGCGGAGAGTTGAATCATTCCGTGGTGCCCTGAGCTTCGACGGTGATGTGGTTAAAGAGAGAGCGGGTTTCGTTGACGACGCGATTGTGGGCGTGCTTGAAGTAGTGGGGATCGACCTCGAATCCGAGGCTGTTCCTGCCGCATTTCGCCGCCGCGACGGATGTGGTCCCGGTGCCGAGGAAGGGATCAAGGACGGTGTCGCCCGCGAAGCTGAACATGCGGATAAGGCGTTCGGCGAGTTCGACGGGGAAGGGCGCTGGGTGGTGGCGGGTGGAGGCGCCGGTGAGACCGGACCAGATCTGCTGGAACCACTTTCGATGGTTCTCGCCGGAGATGACGCTCAGCACGCGGGTGGCGGCGCTGGGGGTGCGGTAGCCGCCGTGTTTGCGCTCCATGAGGATGAACTCGATATCGTTCTTGATGACGGCGTTGGGTTCGTAGGGTTTGCCGAGAAAGCCGCCCGCGCCGTTGTCGACTTCATAGACGGCGTTTGCGATTTTGTGCCAGATGATGGGAGCGAGGTTGTCGAAGCCGATGCGGCGGCAGCGTTCCTGAATGGAGGCGTGGAGGGGGACTACCGTGTGGCGGCCCTGGTTCTGGCGGCGGGAGAGGCAGACATCGCCGACGACACAGACGAGACGTCCACCCGGGACGAGGGCGCGGTAACAGTGGCGCCAGACGCGGTCGAGTTCATCCAGGAAAGTTTCGTAATCCTGGATGTGGCCCATTTGCCCTTCGGAGTCACGGTATTCCTTGAGAGTCCAATAGGGGGGGGAGGTCACGACGAGGTGGACGCTTTCCGCGGGCAGATGATCCAACGCGCGGGCGTCTCCAGTGTGAAGCCGGTGGTGGGTGGGAATCCGCTGGACCGCTTCCTCAATCAACTGCATGAGTCGGGGATCCTTGGCGATTCTGGGGATCGCGGTCTGGGAGTTGTCGAGGGGTAGCAGTTCGGAGGGGAGGAAGTCCTCGAGGGCAGGGGCCTTGCCCGAGCCTTCGAAACCCGATTCCCGCCGCAATGGGACGCTCACACGTGTAGTATCCCATGCACGGGCGAACAGAGGCTTCACAGCGTGTGGTGGGCGGCGGCAGTTTAGAAGACGCCCAGGCTGATTGTCACACCGGCTGAAACCGGCAGCTGAAATGCCTGAGAAATTCGGGCTGTTCGATGATTTCGTAGCCGCGGAGTTCGTGTTTGCGAGCGTTGACTTCGAGGATGGCTTCGACGACGTAATCAATATGGCTCTGCGTGTACACCCGCCGCGGAATCGCCAGCCGCAGCAATTCATTCCGCGCATGTTCGCCAAACATCACCGACCCAATCTCCACACTCCGGATCCCAGCATGGCGATACAACTCCACCGCCAGCGACTGCGCCGGAAACTGCCCCCGCGGAACATGCGGCAGCATCCGCCCGGCGTCAATATAAATGGCATGTCCTCCCGGCGGCTCCACAATCGGGACTCCGGCATCGGCGATGTGCCGCCCCAGGTAGCCCGTGCTCGCGATACGGTACTCCAGGTAATCCGCATGCAGCACCTCATCCAGACCCACTGCGATTGCCTCCAGATCGCGCCCCGCGAGTCCCCCGTAGGTCGGAAACCCCTCCGTCAGAATCAACAGGTCCTTCTCCTGCTGCGCCAGTCCGTCATCGTTCGTGCACAGGAAGCCGCCAATGTTGGCGAACGCGTCCTTCTTCGCCGAGAACGTGCACCCGTCGGCCAGCGAAAACATCCTCTGCGCGATCTGCCGCGGCGTCCAATCGTGGTAGCCCGCCTCCCGCTGCTTGATGAACCAGGCGTTCTCGGCGAAGCGGCAGGCGTCCAGATACAACGGAATGCCGTGCCGTACCGTCACCGCCCGCACCGCCTCCAGGTTCGCCATCGAGACCGGCTGCCCGCCGCCGGAATTATTGGTGACTGTCACCATCACCATCGGAATCGCTCCGGCGCCCCTCTCCGCGATCAACCGTTCCAGTGCCGCCACATCCATGTCGCCCTTGAATGGCAGCCGCGCCTGCGTATCCAGCGCCTCGGCCGGCAGCAAGTCCACGGCTTCAGCGCCCGTAAACTCCAGGTTCGCGCGCGTGGTGTCGAAGTGCGTGTTGTTCGGCACCACATGTCCGCGCCGGCACCGTACCGTAAACAGAATCCGCTCGGCCGCGCGCCCCTGATGCGTGGGGATCACATGGCGAAACCCCGTCAAATCCTGGACGGCCGACCTGAGCCGGTGAAAGCTCGGACTCCCCGCATAGCTCTCATCCCCGCGCATCATCGCCGCCCACTGCTGCGTCGACATCGCCGACGTCCCTGAATCCGTCAGCAGATCGATCAGGATGTCCTCGGCATCGATCAGAAACAGGTTGTATCCCGCGCGCTCCAACAGCCGTTCGCGGTCCTCCGGTGTGGTACGCCGCAACGGCTCCACGCTCTTGATGCGGAAGGGCTCGATGATCGTCTTCACGCCCCACACTCTATCGCTCACCAGAGCGAAAGAAAAGCGGGGCGCCGCCGGAGGAGGATACGGCTGCCCCGCAGGAGAGAGGACCGCGTCGGCAGCCTCTTGGGGGGGGGACGGGCTGCTCGGCGTGGCTCTACACCCCTATAGACGAGAGCGCCCCGCGATTTGTTTCCAAATCCGTTACACTCTCACTCATGCGTTTGCTTCAGGTTGCCGCCCTTAGTGTCCTCCTCCCCGCCACCGCCCTGCCGCAGGGCGCCGAATGGGTCCGCGCCAACTACACCAAGCACGAATTCCGCATCCCCATGCGCGACGGCAAACGCCTGTTCACCGCCGTTTATTCGCCGAAAGACCGGTCAAAGACCTACCCCTTCCTCCTCAGCCGCACCCCCTACAGCATCGCCCCCTATGGGGTGGACAATTACCGGTCGGCGCTCGGCCCCTCCGAAGAATTTGCGAAGGATGGCTACATCTTCGTCTATCAGGACGTCCGCGGGCGGTTCATGAGCGAAGGCACGTTTCTTGAGATGACCCCCCATCGCCCCGCCAAGCGCACCCCCGCCGAAGTTGACGAATCCTCCGACACCTGGGACACCATCGAGTGGCTGCTCAAGAACATCCGTGGCCATAACGGCCGTGCCGGCATCGTGGGCGTCTCCTACGGCGGCTTCTATGCCGCCGCCGCGTTGCCCGGCGCGCACCCCGCCCTCAAAGCAGCCTCTCCCCAGGCGCCCATCATTGACCTCTTCAACGGCGACGACGGCTTCCACAACGGCGCCTTCTTCCTCGCCGCCAACTTCGGCTTCTATGCCTTCTTCGATGAGCACAAGGAACCTCAGCGGCCCCGCCCCCGCTCCACGCCTGATTGGAGCCCCCAGGATGGCTATGAATTCTTCCTCAATCTCGGTCCCATTTCGAATATCGACGAGAAGTATTTTCGCTTCCAAAATCCTTACTGGACTGCCCTCACCCGCAACACCAATTTCAATGAATTCTGGAAAGCCCGCAACCTCGCCCCCCACTTGGCCAATCTCACTCCCGCCATCCTCAGCGTCGGCGGCTGGTTCGACGCCGAAGACCTCGCCGGCCCGCTCAACCTCTGGCGCACCGCCCGCGCCAACGGCCCCCGCGGCCCCACCACTCTCGTCATGGGCCCCTGGTCCCACGGCCAGTGGTCGCGCGGCGAAGCCAACCAACTGGGCCCCATTCACTTTCACATCGACAACGGCGACTATTTCCGCAATGAAGTCCAGTTCCCCTTCTTCCAGTTCCACCTGAAAGATAAAGCCGACCCCAAGCTTCCGGCTGCCCTCCTTTTCCGAACCGGTGCCAATGAATGGCACAAATTCGACGAATGGCCGCCCAAGACTGCCCGCAAAAGGACGCTCTATTTCCATGCCGGCGGCCGGCTCTCCTTTGATGCTCCCGCCGAAACCGACGCCCACGACGAATACCAAAGCGACCCCGCGAACCCCGTCCCCTTCACCAGTTTCATCGCCCGCGGCATGCCCCGCGAATATATGGTTGACGACCAGCGCCATGCCGCCCGCCGCCCCGACGTGCTGGTCTATGAAACCGAGCCGCTCGAAGAGGACATCACCCTCGGCGGACCCCTCACCGCACGCCTGTTCGTCTCCACCTCCGGCACCGATTCCGATTGGGTGGTGAAACTCATCGACGTTTACCCCAACGACCATCCCGATCCCGACCCCAACCCCGCCGGAGTCCGTCTCGGCGGCTACCAGCAACTCATCCGCGGCGAACCCTTCCGCGGCCGCTTCTGGCAAGGCTTCGAGACGCCCACCCCGCTTCCCGCCAATCAATTCGTCAAGATCGAATACGTCCTGCCCGACGTCTTCCACACCTTCCGCCGCGGCCACCGCATCATGATCCAGGTGCAGAGTTCCTGGTTCCCCCTCATCGACCGGAACCCGCAGAAGTTCGTTCCCAACATCCCCGACGCCCGCCCCGCTGATTTCACCCGCACCACCCAGCGCGTCCGCCGCTCCGCCTCCGCTGCCTCCGGTCTGGAGTTATACGAGATCCGCTAGAATCGGAGCAGATGCTCCGAATCCTGCTTTGCCTCATTCTCGCTGTTGCGGCGTGGGCGCAGGACCCCACCGAACGGGAGCGCGCCCTCCAACAGAAGCTCGTCGCCGTCTGCTGCTGGAACGAATCCATCGCCTTCCACCGCAGCGATACCGCGCTCGAAATGCGCCTCGAATTGCGAAAGCTGATCGACGAAGGCCGCACCGACACCGAAATCCTCGCCTGGTTCAAAGCCAAGTACACCGGGCGCGTCCTGATGGAACCTGAAGGCGCGAAATCGAAAATCGCCTACGCGCTCCCCATTGTCGCTGTCGGCCTTGGTGCCGCCGTGGTCATTCTCCTGATCCGCCGCTGGACTCGCGCCCACCCCGCGCCCGCTTAATCGGCCGCGAAGCCGCCCTCGCCCTCCGTCGCCGCCGCCAGCATCATCAGTTCGCCCGGCTGCACCTGCCGTATCGTCCGGTCCACCTGCTCCGGTGCCGGAATCTCCGTCCCCGGCGCGGCCGCCAATTCCTTGAACCGCCGAGCCGAAACCAGCACCCGCGCTTCCAGTGAACCAGCCGCCCGGTTGTAGGCGTCCACCGACTTCACCAGAGCATGCCGCAGCTCCTCGAAGTGTATCGTCAGCGTCAGAATCCGGTCGTGTAACTGCCGGCCCAGATCGCTGATCTGCTGCGCATTCTGCGCAATCCGCTCCTGCCGCCAGCCGTAAGCCACCGCCTTCATCAGCGCGATCAGCGTCGTCGGCGTCGCCAGCAGCACCTTGTTCTCCACCCCATACTCGATCAGCGCAGGGTCGTGCTCCAGCGCCGCGCTGAAAAACGTCTCGCCCGGCAGGAACGCCACTACGAAGTCCGGCGTTGTGCTCAACTGGTCCCAATAATTCTTGCCCGCCAGCCGCGAAAGGTGGGCGCGAATCTGCTGCGCGTGCTCGGCCAGCTTCGCCTTCCGCGCGTCCTCATCGGGCGCATCCAGCGAATCCAGATACGCTTGCAGGCTCACTTTCGAGTCCACGATGATCTGCCGCTCGTTCGGCAGCTTCACAATCATGTCCGGTCGCAGCTTCCCGTCCTCGCTCTCCAGCGTTGCCTGCTCGACGAAGTCACAATGGTCCAGCATCCCCGCCAGCTCCACCACCCGCCGCAACTGCAACTCCCCCCATCGCCCCCGCACCGCCGGCGTCCGCAGCGCCCGCGCCAGGTTCGCCGTCTCGCTCTGCAACTGTGAATGTGTCGATGCGAGCATCTTCACCTGCTCCGTCAGTCCCGCATACGCCGCCGCCCGCTCCTTCTCCAGATCCAGAATCCGCGCGTCCACCTTCTCGAGCGACTCCTTCAACGGCGCCACAATCTGGTCAATCGACTGCTTCCGCAATTCCACGTCCCCATCCGCTGAAACCGCCGACTTTTCCAATGCCGTCTTCGCCAGTTCCAGGAAATTCTGGTTATTCGCCGCCAATGCCTCCGCCGCCACGCCCTTGAAGCTGTCGGCGAACGTCCGCTGCGCCTCTTCCAGCATCTTCAGCTTTTCGACATGCGCCCTCTCGGCGTCGTCGATCCGCGTCATTAGCGACGCATGCCGCTCCTTCAGGCTCGTAATCTCCTCCTGCAACGCCGCCACCGTCCGCTCCTTCGCCGCCAGTTGCTCCTCCACCCGGCCCACCTGCGCCGCCCTCTCCTCGGCCGCCACCCGCGCCGAGGTCAACTCCAGCACCTGGTCCCGCACTTCCGCTGCTGCCGCCCGCTCGCTGTCCATCGTCGCCCGCAGGTCCTTCAACTGTTGGTCGCGCTCGCTCACCTTTGTCCGCAACTCTGCCAGCACCGCCTCGTCCGCCGCTGAGCCCGGCGCTCGGTTCGAACGAATCAGAAACGCCGCCGAGAGCGCCCCCGCAAAATAGCCCACCAGCAAAATTCCGAGGTACAGCATCATCTCCATGGTCGAAGTTCCTTTCTCCTGGCCGGCGCAGTGCGGTGCACTAAGTCCATTGTGCCGGTCAAAACCCGCTCCCCGGCAATCGGTGGATCTTCCTATCATCCAGGACAAAAGACAACCGCCCCGGCCGCTGGCCGCACAAAATAACCTTAGAAATGGGTCGAAATTTCCCCGGCAATTCGCACAGCATCTCGGGTAAACCCGCCCTCCCGCTCAGACACCCGCCCCATACCGGACCTCAGATCGGAAGAGCACACGTCTGAACTCCAGTCACTGACCAATCTCG
>ERZ761609.351-NODE-351-length-57386-cov-70.731507_pt1 | contig 57386 bp, 44 predicted proteins | sample MGYA00511163_ERZ761609 | MGnify/ENA primary metagenome ERZ761609 (study PRJEB28899, sample SAMN02445070) | bioreactor sludge metagenome | biome: EBPR sludge | place: Australia: Brisbane, Thorneside Wastewater Treatment Plant | collected 2011-12-16 ... | reverse complement strand
TGCCAACTTTTTTTCCTAAAAAAGCTCGTCCATAAGACGGGCTTTTTTCGTTTTAGACAACCTTGTACTACTTTTGCCCCGACCGAACACTGATCGTTGGGTCCTTTCCTGATGCCGTTTTCGATTACCCGTAGATTTGATGTAGCATGTTGCTTAGCGCTCTTGGTGAGCCTGAGTGTGATCCTTTTTGCGGGATGCTATCTGGCACATGATTATGAATCCCTGATTGCCAAGTACATAGCCCTTAAAAATTGCTTTTACCGGGCGGACCTATGGCCGCAACAGTTTTTTACCGCCCGCGTGAAATCTCAGGGTAACAACTGGAATTGGTTGGCCCTGATGCTTGGAGCGGTGTCTGCATGGTATTCTATTCACCGGTTGAAAACTCAAACGCTTTCTCTTCAGCCTTCTTCCTATCGTGCCGTTCCCGGCCATTGGCCCTATCGGGGCCTGCTGTTGCTGTCGGGCATGGCGCTGTGGTGGTTCAGCCATCACCATACCCGGCCTGCTTACGACGAGATTTTTTCAGCCGTACATTGTGCCGGCATGCACCCGTTTCAGACGGTCTCCTATTATATGTTGCCCAATAATCATCTGTTATTCAATGTTTTGAATAGTCTTTTGCCTTTGACGCCGGAAGACAAAGTGATGAGCGGGCGCCTGATTTCTTTGTTGGCATTTTTGGCAACACAACAAATTGCCTTTTCGGTGTTGAAACAGAAAATGTCGTTGCCGGCGGCTTTGGGCGCGGTGCTGCTGCTGTCCTTGAGCTTGCCGACCTTGGGATTTGCGTCGCAGGCCAGAGGGTACAGCCTGCAGTTGCTCGCCGGATGGGGCGTGGTTGCGGGGGTGTGGCGTTACTTCGACAAAGGCGACAGGTTGGCGGGCCGATGGATGTTGCTCGGAGTCGTGGCAGGGTATGCACTGCTGCCGAGTTTTTTGTTTTTTCATATTGCCGTGGTGCTTTTTGCACTTATAATGCAATGGTATTCAGGTAGATGGAATATTAGTTTTTGGAAGTATCAGTTGCTGGCCGCCGCTTTCGTCTTTATGTTTTACCTGCCGGCGCTTTCGTTTTCGGGCCTAGAGGCGTTCACCGGAAACAAGTATATGCGGGCCGACGATAAGTCATTGTGGGAGTTCGCTGGACAGTTTTTCGGACTGTCTGACTTTTTTATGAATTACGCATTCTCTTCCATTTTTACCGAAAAGACCTACCCCGTTTTATATATGTTATACCTGCTGCCGCTGAGCCTTTTGTTGTCAAAAAACAAAAAAAACCGCGCCATAGCCGTGTTTTATTCATTGATGTGGCTGTCGGTAGTACTGATCGTGCTGGGGATGAAAAAAATACCTTTCAGCAGAAACTTGATTATTCAGTACAGCATCGGATTGGGGGCCATTTTGTACACCATATATTATTGGTTGCAGGAATGGAGCCGGCGTTGGAATGCCCTGAAAGCAACCGGAGTCTTGTTGGGAGGGCTTCTTCTTGCGATGAGTCTGATTTTAGGAATGCGTTTCCCGAAAATAGCCGGCGAGCAACTCTATTTCAACCGTGCCAATGAATTGTATGAAGCCAACAGCAGGGGCCAGGCAACATTGCCGACAGACGTGCCGGTCGCATTCAGCCATGAGAGTTTTTACTGGTATTACCTACGTCTGCAATCTGGCGGCGCGGCGCGGTTGTGCCCAAATGGCGACGAGCCTTATTTGGTAAAAAGAAGCTCCGAATCATTGCCGAAATCGCTGATGAAAAACTATGAACTGTATGACCAACCCGAAGGCGACGGGTATGAAATTTGGAAAAAAACAAAGTAGGGACGAGAACCTACACCTCCCGTTTCAACAAATCCGAAAAAGCGGCGTCGAGGCTGCCAAATTGGAATTGGAACCCCGCCTGCTCTATCTTTCGGGATGAGACTTTGGTGCTGTTCAATACCACCTCGGCCATTTCGCCCATCATCCACCGAAGCGCGAAAGCCGGTGCGGGCAGCAGTACGGGCGATTTGCCCAGAGCCTGCATGAGTGCCAGGCTGAGGTCTTTGTTGGTAGCGGGTTGCGGCGACACGGCGTTGAAGGCGCCGGCCATTTCGGGGTGTTGTATGGCATGAAGAAACATGCGGCACACGTCGTCAATATGAATCCAGGAGTACCACTGCGCGCCGTTGCCGAAATAAGTACCTGCTCCCAAACGGGCCGGGAGCAACATTTTTTCCAAAGCCCCGCCCCGCGTACTCAGTACGATGCCGATGCGGAGCGCTACCGTGCGAATACCGGCGTCGGCCACTTCTCCAATGGCCTGTTCCCAGGCAATGCAGCTCTCGGCTAAGAAGCCCTTGCCGGGAGTGGCATTTTCACTCAGTTCCTCATGGCCGCGCTCGCCATAGTAGCCGATGGCGGCCCCTGAAACAAAACACTGCGGGGAATGGCCCGTGCATTGGATGCTCTCCAACAGCAGGCGGGTGCTGCGCGTGCGGCTTTCTATGATTTCGCGTTTGCGCTCCGGCGTCCATCGCTCATCGGCAATGCCCGCTCCGGCCAGATTGATGACGACATCGGCCTGGCGGACGGCATCGTGGTCTATGGTGCCTTTTTCGGGGTCCCAGACAAAAGTGGGGAAATCGCCGTAAGGATTGGCTTTCCTGCTGAGAATAGAGACTTTGTGTCCTTCCTGTGCGAGTAGGGTACGCAGCCTGCGTCCGATAAGCCCGGCGCCGCCGGCGAGTAAAATGGATGCCATGTTGGTATGGTTTGCGAGTGAAACAATGGGCGAGGGGCATGGTTCATGGGGGATCTGCTTCGCAGTTTATCTTCTTTGGAGTAAGCTGCTTCGCAGTTCATCGCCAATGGAGAGGGAGGGGAAATCTGCTGCGCAGTTTATCTTCTTTGGAGTAATCTGCTGTCCGCGCCTTGCGCGGTGCGCAGTTCATCGCCAATGGAGAGGGAGGGGAAATCTGCTTCGCAGTTTATCTGCTTTGTGAAACCCGAAACCTTGAACCCGGAACCGGTAGCCGCGCCATGGCGCGGAGTTCTCTGTGGGCGGTGCTCAGCGTGAGGAAACCCGGAACCTCGAACCTTGAACCCGAAACCTCGAACCCAAAAACAAATATCTTTACAGACTTCACGGCGTTCAGATAATTGGCTTTACTTTTGTGTGATTGTCTCATAACACTATCACCAACAACACATTCCAAACTTATGAAAACTACTGCTGCATTGCCCTTTTTCCTGTTTTTGGTATTGATTACTGCTTTTTCCGGCTGTAAGCGCGAGCCTGCCGTGGAGTACAAAAGAACCGACAATACGGTGATTGTTGGTATGCCCGCCGACGCCGACCGATTGAACCCGCTGCTGGCAACGACTGCCTATGCCCGCACTGTACACGAACAGATTTTTTCCTATTTAGTAGCGCAAGACCCTGTTACAGGTGCGTTTTTGCCGCAATTGGCCAAGTCCTTGCCGGAGCGTAAAGAAACGGCTGAGGGCCAGGTGGCTTATACTTTTGAAATTCGGGAAGAGGCCAAATGGGATGATGGCGCCCCGGTCACTGCTGCCGATTTTATCTTCACGCTCAAGGCCATCCTCAATCCCAAGGTGGCCGCTCAGCGCATTCGCCCCTACATGGCGTTCATCAAAAAAGTGGAAACGGACGCCGCCAATCCGCGCCGCTTCACGGTATATAGCGAAAAATATATTTTGGCAGAAGAGGCCATTTCTGCTGCTTTTCCAGTGATGCAGGAAAGCCATTACGATCAGGCGGGCCTGTTGAAAGGCATACCTCTTGACCAGTTTTTACAGCCGGAAGTCATTGCCGGCTTAGCCGAAACCAATGAAAATCTGGGCAAATTCGCCGAAGCGTTTTCATCCGAGAAATATTCGCGCGAAAAAGGGGGAGTTACCGGCAGCGGACCGTATCGCCTGGAATCCTGGGAAACCGGGCAGCGCATCGCATTGGTGAAAAAAGAAAACTGGTGGGGTGAGAAATTAGGTAAATCCAACCCCGCCTTTGCAGCTTATCCCGATCAAATTACCTTTAAAATACTGCCTGATGCCGTCACAACGCTCAATTCCATCAAAGCAGAGGAGATAGATGCCGTTTCCAATATTGATCCTAAAGATTATATTGATCTGGAAAATGTTGCTTCCGTGAGCGACCGCTATGCGTTTGCTTCACCTTTGGCGCTCAGCAATCTTTTTATTTATGTAAATGCTACCCATCCCATCCTTTCCGACAAGCTCGTCCGGAAAGCACTGTCTCACGCCGTGAACGCGCAGGAAATCATTGACAATGTATTTTATGGATTGGGACAGCCTGTGAACGGCCCGGCGCATCCCTCCACCAATTATTATCACAAAGGATTGAAGCCGGTAGAATTCAATGTTGAAAAGGCAAAATCTCTGCTGACACAAGCCGGTTGGACCGATTCCGACAACAACGGCTATGTGGACAAAGACATCAACGGGGTACGCACCGAGTTGAAAATCAACTACCTGATGAACGCCTCCAGAGAAACCTCCAAAAATGTGGCGCTCTTGTTGCAAGACAATGCCAAAAAAGCCGGCATTCATATAGAATTGGTGGCCAAAGACCCGCTCCAGATCATTGACGACATCAAAAAGAAAAACTACGATATAGCCGGCGGCGGCCGTTCGGCGAGCAATACGCTGTGGGATCCGATGCAGTCCTGGCACACTGCCGGAGACAATCGCACGGGCTTCGGCACGCCGGAAACGGATGCGCTCATTGAAGAAATTCAGGTGACCATGGATGAAAAAGCCCGCAATGAAAAGTACAAAAAACTACAGGAAGCCATTTATGAGGAGCAGGTAGAAGTTTATCTGTTTGTGCCTCAAGACCGGGTGCTCATTCACAAGCGCTTTGAAGCCGAGGCGCACTCTGTGTTTCCGGGCTTTTCCGTCCATCGTTTTCGTCTGAAAAAATGATCCGGTATCTGCTTCAGCGATTGTTGTGGTTCCTGCCTTCGCTGTTGCTCATCTCGCTGCTCGCTTTCGCGCTGAGTAAATCCGCGCCCGGCGACCCGGTGGAGTTGCGCAACAGCGCAGGTTCGGCCCCGATAGCCTCCGGCCCCGCTCAGGCAGATCGCTTGTATGCAGAAACCGCCCGCCTCATGGGTTTAGACAAGCCCGCTTTTTACTTTTCCATTGCCCCGGCAGCTTACCCCGACACGCTGCATCTCATTGCACGACAGGATCGCCGCCAAACGCTGAAACGCCTCGTCGGGCAATATGGCAACTGGCCGCTCATTGAGGCGTACTACCACAGCATTCAGCAGGCAGAGCGCAGCATGGCCGCCGGGCCGTCGCCGTTGGCCGGGCCGCTCCGCGATCTGTATCTCCAGCACCAGGATGGGGCCATTCGCGCCCGATTGGACACCATGCAGGCCATGCTGCAACGCGACAGCTTAGCCTCGGAAAAATGGAGAGAGGCGGTTGCTGCCCTTAGAAATAATTACGAAGACATAGTGGCCCGCCCAGATCGCGGCGCGCTCTATTGGCCTGATTTTGATTGGAAAGGCTTTGATAATCAATATCATAACTGGTTGACCGGCATGTTTCGGGGCGATTTCGGCACTTCGTATCAGGATGGCCGCCCGGTGCGCAATAAAATCCGCGACGGCCTGCGCTGGACGCTGTGGCTCAACATCATCGCCGTGTTGCTTTCGTTTGGCCTGTCCATTCCCATCGGCGTTTGGTCGGCGCAGCGGGTCGGCAGCCGGTTCGACCGCAGTACCTCTGTTTTGTTGTTCATGCTGTACTCGCTGCCGGTGTTTTGGATAGCCACCCTCTTGCAGGTGTTTTTTACAACGCCGGAGTACGGCATGGACTGGTTTCCGACCGCCGGGCTGAGCGAGCTGCCACCCACCGCGCCGTTTTGGGAGCGTTTACTCGATCAGACGGCCCATATTTTCCTGCCGGTAGTATGCCTGACCTATGGTTCTTTGGCCTTCATTTCCAGACAAATGCGGGGCGGCATGTTGCAGGTACTCGATCAGGATTATATTCGCACGGCGCGGGCCAAGGGGCTGCCGGAGCGGCGGGTCATCTGGCGGCACGCTTTTCGCAATGCCTTGTTTCCCATCATTACGCTCATTGGCTCAGTATTTCCGAGCATTCTGGCAGGCTCGGTCGTCATTGAGGTCATTTTCGGCATACCCGGCATGGGCAAGCTCACGGTGGATGCCATTTTTGCCCGCGACTGGCCGGTGGTTTTTGCCGTGTTGATGATGGCTTCTGTACTCACGGTGGCCGGGCTGTTGGTTTCCGACATGCTGTATGCCTGGGCTGATCCCAGGGTGAGGTTTCAAAAGAAGAGTTGAGTGGGGAGAACCGCGCCCGCGCCCGCCAAACAAAAAACAGGCTGCCCAAACATCGTTGGACAGCCTGTTTTGTTTTTATGGAGCAAACAGCAAGTATCTATGCTCTCCCGATTCGTTCCTTCATCGGGACTGCGCTTCGCTTGCATGCTCCATGCTTATTATTTCACCACCGTCACCTTTTCGGTCACAGCGCCGAAGTCGGTAGCTACGCGTACGAGGAACACGCCCTGAGCTTGCGGCGCCCAGTTGAACTGGTGATTGCCGGCGCTCAGCAGATTGCCGTTGGCGATGGTGTGCACCAATTTACCGCTGAGGTCGAACACAGAGATGTTGACAGCAGAAGCAGAAGCGAGTTGCACGTCTATACGAGCCAAATCAGAAGCCGGGTTGGGATACACCTGTACCTTGCCGGCGAGCAGGCCGGGTTCGTCGGCGGCAGAAGTGGCGGGCTGATATACGCGGATGTTGTCGAGGTATATGTTATTGCCATAGGCAGTTACTACGGTGAAACGCACCAATACCTCTCCGTTACCGTCGAAATTAGTGAGCGCCACTGAGTCGGTTCTCCAATGAGTTACGGCGGGAATATAAAAGTTGTTGGTTGCGGCAGCAGTCGCTAATTGAGCGCCGGCTTTATTCCAAATAGTAGTCCATGTGTCGCCACAGTCGGTAGAAATGGAAACAAGCATACGTTCGCTGGTCGTTTGGTATCGAGCATGGGCATAATCAAACTTCACATAATTGTTGGTTGATCCCGAAAGATCAATTTTTTCAAAGATCAAGTGCGCTTCGGCGCCGGGGTCGTTCCAACCATAGCAATTTGAGAATATAGACTTAGTAGAAGCGCCGTAGCCTCCCACTTCTTGGGTAACACTAGAGCTTAAAACTCCTTTATTGACTACCATAAAATGGTCCTCTGCGTCTTTAATCGCCAAAGTGCCGGTAGGAACTGCCCTTACGGGAGTGCTTTCCATTCCTTCTGTGATCTGAGTACCTACGGGTTCATTGCTAAGTGTGTAGTATATTTCCGACGACAGCAATTCGTTCAATGAGTTATATTCAAAATGATCTCCATTGGCATTGGAAACATCATAGTCCACCTCGGCTGCACCGGGAGTAATGGCAATCTCCGGGAATGTGATGGTAACGGTGCCTCCGGGAGCAAGTGTGCCTTCCCATTCCTGAGTCACTGCGGCGGCGCCGTTGAGGGTGTAAGATACATCCATAGATGTAATGGGGGTGTCGCCTTCATTGGCTACATCCACTTGCGGCGTGAGGGCGTAGTTGCAAAATCCATCAGGGCCTATGCTGTTGGGATATACTGCCACGTCCACTATGTTGCCTTGCAAGGGCTTGGGAAAGCTTTCTACTGCCTGGTACACCTGCCGGTCGGAGGTTTTTTGCACAAAAGCCACCACGCCGATCCGGGCGAAATTGTAAATGTAAGAAGGCAGTGCCGCAGCATAAGTGATCGTCACCGAATCGCCGGCGGGAATGGCGGCCAAAGCAGCGCCGGAAGCATTGGGCAACATCTTGCGCATCACGCTTTTGAAATCAACTTCGCCGTTAGAGCCGGGGGCTGTCGGAAAAAGGATCTGCTTTTCGGTGACGGCCGTGTGCAGCACCACGCCGCCGGGGTTGAACTCCGTAGCGCCGAGGTTTTTGATTTTGCACTGAATAAAGATAGAATCAAACCCGGCGGAAATCTGGTGATCCAGCGTCATGTCAATGGGCGTGCTCTGATTGAGGCGGTTGTTGATCATGGCCTGAGTAACTGCGCTGGCGACTCCGGCGTTTTGTACCCCGTCCAAGCGCACATTGGGTACGCTTGTAGTTTGGTAGTATGTCACGCGAGCGGCCACTTCGGACGGGTTTTGCTCGTTCATGGGGTCGTAGCCAGGCCAGTTTGTCTGGTACTTGAGCAGTACCACCTTGTCTCCATTGCTTTGGAGCAGGGCATTGAAGGCCGGGTTTTGAGATGCGCAAGGGCCGCAGGAGGCTTGCGTAAAAGATTCCACCATGACGCGGCGCACAGCTTGCGCGTTGGTCAGCGCCGGCAGGAGGAGGAGAAGGAGTGCAGGTAGCAGTTGCTTCATTTCGCTAAATTTTTGATGATGTGAGAAAAAAGGATGGATGATTTTATTTCGGGGTCAAATGTAAAGATGTTTTTCCTGATAAGCGCGCATCCTGTATGGCGAAATTTACGGGCAATGGCCGGTGGGGAGGGCGGGAAGAGGTTTTGTCGGGGGGGTGACAGTTGATCTGCTGCCGCGCCTTGCGCGGTGCGCAGTTTATCTTTGCTTATCGGGAGGGGTGTTGCAGGGTAATCTTGGATGTTCGTCCATATCAGGATGTTCCGAAAATCTTGAATCCGAAATCGGGAATCGGGAATCCGAAATCCGAAATCGGGTTCCAAAACAAAGGCAGCTTGCCGGAGGGTGCTGCACCGTCCGACAAGCTGCTGCCGAAAAAGGGGATGGAAAAAGCGGGGCTTAGTTCTTTTCTGTCTCAACTGTGGGTGCGCGCGCAAAGATGCAGGCAGTTTCCCGCAAAAAAAATTACACTTTTGCAAGGTTTTTCCAATCGGGGGATCAGGAAAAGTTATGAAAGAAAACATGACGACGGAGTTGCTGCGCAGCCTGAGCGAGGAGGAATGGGCTGCCTTTGAGTTGTTTCTGCAGTCGCCTTATTTCAACCGGGGCGTGCAGGCGGAGCGCATCCTGCGCGTGTATGGCGTATTGCGCAGTGCCGGGGGCGATCTGCCCGACAAAGCAGCGCTCGCAGCGGACATCTTCGTTGGAACCCCCGCAGCACCCTGGGTGAACATGGGCAATTCCAATGCCAATGCGCCTTTTACATATACTTTTGCCGGCATGGGCATCTATCAGGTGTGCAGGCTGGTAGAGCGCACCACGTCCGAGGGGGAGGTATGCAGTCGTGAGGTGTGCGTATTTGTTAATGTTTTCGCGCAATTGCGGGATGATCCCGGCGAGATGGTCAGCATTGCCCCCAACCCATTTGACGGAGAGCTATTCGTTACCTCCTTGACTCCGGAAACCACGCAGATAGAGGTTGGAGTGCGCGACTTATTCGGCAAAGAACTGCTGCGCTTCCGCAAAGACGAACTTCGCGTGGGCGAGGCATGGCCGCTTGATCTGACGGGCCTTGCGGCAGGCGTCTATCTGTTGGAGTGTAACGGTGGAGGCCGAAAACAGGTGTTGCGTGTGGTCAAACAATGATTTGGGATATCCATCGGGCAACAAATGACGTTCATCAGGAAGCCGGCGTCCTGGAATGCCGGGGGGGGGCTCGCCCATAGGATTTGGCCCCCCGGCGAGCAAGGCAACAGGCCAAGCCATGCAGTATGTCGGGCAGGAAGCCGAAGTGGGGCCGCTTGTCAAGCACGTCCAATGGATGCCATAACCACCCGTTTGCACAGGGTCCGGGTTTTTCGTACCTTTGAATCCGAAACCAGTTTATTTATTGCTATGGCCATCACTTCGCTCGATCAACTCGATCCTAACGGCACCTACACCTACGCCGATTATTTGCGCTGGCAGTTTGAAGAGCGCGTAGAATTACTGCGCGGTAAAATCCGGCAGATGGCTGCGCCCTCGGTAAAACATCAGCGCATTTCTATCCGTTTTTCCCGCCTGCTTGCCAACGCCTTGTGGCAAAGCCCTTGTCAGGTTTTTGCAGCGCCTTTCGACGTTCGCCTCACCAGAATGCGCGACGACAAAGAAGCTAAAACAGTCGTTCAACCCGACCTCTGCGTCATCTGCGACCCTTCCAAACTGGACGAACGAGGCTGCAACGGCGCCCCCGACCTTATTATCGAAATTCTATCGCCGGGCAATAGCCGCACTGAAATGAAAGACAAGTTTGAACCCTATCAGGAGGCCAGCGTCCTGGAATACTGGGTGGTCTCGCCCATCGAAAAAACCATTCAGATTTGTACCCTCGACGAACAAGGCATTTACATCAGTCGGCGGCCAAAAGTAGAAGGAGATATTGCTACTACGCCGATTATTCCCAACTTGGAAGTAGAGGTGGCGGAGGTGTTTGCCGAGTGAGGCGGAGCTGATACGTCATCCCTTTTCTACTTGATAATGATCATTTAAAGTACGTTATGAAGTTCAAAACAGGACAATCCGTAATGATCAACGCCGGCCTGCTGGATGAAGATACCGGTACGGACATCGGCGGCTGGTGCGGCCGGGTGCGCGATTTCGACGGCATCTTGCTGGAGATTGAATGGGACAGCATCACCCTGAAAAATCTGCCGTCCGCTTACATTATCAACTCCATTGATGGCGGCTATGACTACTTTACTTATATTTCAGCGCCGGAGGATGTAAGCATCGCGTCACAACGCGACCAACCGGACGATGTCAAAGCCATGCGCGATAATATAGAAACTCACTATAAAACCTACGAAAAAAGTGGAATAGTACCGCCACCCTTTCCGGGAACTGAGCAATCCATATCTGAAAAAGTGAAACCCGTCTGGGATTTCCGCCGGGCGCTGCTCTCTACCCTTCACACCATCAAAGGCAGCGGCGCTTTTGCAGCTTCGGGCGCGTTCGATTTCGTGCCGCCGGGCTTAATGGTAGAGAGCCTCGGCGAGATTGGCCTGCCTGTGACGCCTTTGCAAGCTCAGGCCCTTATCAAAGAAGCGCACCGGGCGCCGTTCGGCCAAGGCAGCCGTACTATTACCGATACCACAGTGCGCAGTGCCTGGGAGATAGATGCCGCCCAAATATCCTTTGCCAATCCGTCATGGGATAAGCTGATGCAACAAATACTTGACCAGGTAAAAACCGAGCTGGGCCTCGAAAAAGACCGCATCGGCGCTTCCTTGTATAAACTCTTAGTGTATGAAAGCGGCGATTTTTTTCTCCCGCACAAAGACTCCGAAAAAGAAGCAGGCATGTTCGGCACTCTGGTAGTGGGTTTACCCGGCGCGCACGCGGGAGGGATGTTGAGCGTACGCTTCGACGGCAGGGAAAAGCGCATAGACTTTGCCGAGCCTTCGAGCAGCTATCGCATCCCCTTTGCCGCTTTTTATGCCGACTGCGAGCACGAGGTAAAGCCAGTCACTTCGGGCTACCGGGTTTGTTTGGTTTACAACCTCGTACACCAAAGCAAAAGCGCACGCATCCGCTTGCCTCAATTCAGCAATCAGGTAGCCGAACTAGCCCAACTATTGGAGAACGCCGAAGCCGGTTTCGATGAGTTTCCTTTGGTACTGTTGCTGGGGCACCAATATACGCCCGCCAATTTTTCACTCGCTCAACTCAAATTGGACGACAGCCCGCGCGCCGAAGCCCTCTTGGCCGCAGCCGAAAAAGCAGGCTATTTCGCGAAGTTGGGCTTGGTGACGCATTACCGGATGGGTGAGTTGGAGGGCGATTTTTACTACGACAACTACCGCCGTCGCGGGAGGTACTACGATGATGACGAGGAGGAAGAGAATGGCGGCGGTACCATGGGCGAGATATACGAAGAATACACCACCATAGAACACTGGGCCGAGGACGACGAGCGCCCCGGTCTGGGCAATTTCAGCGTCCGCGACAACGATATTATCGGCGATGTTGAAATCGGCGAGGGAGAACCGGATGAACAGGAGGAAGAAGGCTATACCGGCAATGCAGGTATGACCATCGAATACTGGTATCACTACGGCGCGGTATTTCTCTGGCCCTCGCGCATTCATGGCAATGTACTGGCCATGTTGGACACCAATGCGAAATTGCAGTGGCTCGATTTCTATGCCCGCCACTGGAGCGCCCCGCGCCTCGAAGCCAATAAGCACGTCAAAACGGTGCTGCAACAAATGAGCCGTAACCTGCCGCAGCGGGACGATAGAACTTACATTACCATAGACTACAGCCCGGTAGCCTCCGCTTTGGCGCAATTGAAGGATGAGAAATTCCTCCGCAATACAGGATTGCATATACTGACCAGCGTTTTCTCTCACATCAAGTCGAAACAATGGGCCGGCCTGATGCAGCAGTACGACCAGGCGTTGTTCCACCCGGCCTTCCAGAAAGCCGCCGGCAGCGAAGCGCCGGAAGTATGGCATCATCTGTTGGAAACGCTCGTTGAGTTGGACGGAGCGGGTTTCGCCGAATTTGTGGGCAGACAGATCAAAGCCCTGCCGCCTATGTTGAAAAAGGCCGGATTTTACAAAGCAATCAGCCGGGATGCTTCATTGTACTCACCGGCAGGATTGGGTGATTACCGCAAGGCTGCGCTCAATGTCATTGTCAAAAACCTGCTGGCGTTGAGTCATTATCACGACGCGAATGCCCAATGGCGCGAACAGGCTTTGGAGGCTGTCTTCGGCGTGCCGTGCCGCGAATACGTCAACGAAGTACTGCTCCCCATACTCTTGGCCGGAGATTACCACAACAACCCGTTGGCTGCCGACCTGCGCCGCGCCTGCCGTGAAGACCTGCAAATACGCACCGCCATAAAACCGACCCCGCCACTTGACTGGAAGCGCGAAACGCCCTCCGACCGAAGATACCAAAAGGTATGGGACATCCTGCGCCCCTTCCTCAGTTCGCCTACCCAACAGGTGTTTGACTACCGCGCAGCGGAAGGCTATCGCCAGGAGATGGAGTCTGCTCTCCGCTCTGTGGCCATAGACCTGCAAACTCACACCATCGCTTCCGGGCGGCCCTATACCCTGCGGCTCACCAAAACGCAGGCAGCCTACGAGCAAGCCCTGGCGGAGTGGCGGGAGGATGTGGGGTGGTTGGAGAAGGTGGGGGATTATTGACTTATCAACTCCCACTTGCACCCAGTGTAGTATATATCCTTTGATACGGTTAAAATTCCATCCCTTACACAAAGGGCATAGCCGTTGAAATTGCTGTTACCGCGATTGATGATCCGAAAATGATCGTTGCCCAGTGATTCCAGTTCCCACCTACATCCGGTGAAATGGGTATCACTGGAAGCCATGAGCGATCCGTCAATATTAAGACGAAGCGCATAACCATTATAGTCGCTGTTACCTCTGTTGATAAATTGGTAAATATCTCCACCAAGGGAAATAAGCTCCCATCTACTGCCGGTAAATTGGCTTGTCTCCGATGCCATCAAAACACCTCCTTTATTGATCCGGAGACTGTATCCGTTGTAATTCGTATTGCCCCGATTAATTACCAAATAGTCCCCATTGGCAGTAGGTTGAATTGCATTGCTGTTGACATGGGCATTTTTCGCAGGTGAGGAAGTGGTAGAGAATGCCTCGGCTCCACCAATGACATCCGGGGACAGGGCACTTCTATTCAACGAAAATGCCATAAGGCAAACGATGACAACCGAATACATCAGTTCGGATGCCGGAAAGAATTTGATGTTTTTCATTTTTATTAGGTTTTGTAGTTGAAGGAAAAAGTGAAAATAACAGGCGTAGCATCCGAATACGTCTGCTCCCTTTTGTTTGTGAATTTATTTTCTCCACAGTGCAGCAAATACAGATTTTCCAGATGAGTCACAGGCTCCAGTAACCATTTCTACCCAATAGCCCGCATCCCTCCATTTTTCGAATTCATCCTGATAACCTGTGGCACTCAAATTGTGCCGTGCAACATATCCGCCGCCACCTTCGCTTTGCCAAATGGCTGAGTAATAAATAACCCCATTATGGGTGTAGGCATTCAAATAGGCCAATTTACGGCCAGCAACCTTATTTTCATCAAATTTTTGTTGGTACTCGGCGGACGTCAGCTTACTTCTTGCCTCCCATGAACCCACATTTTTCTTTTCATAAGTTGCGGTATAGTATCTTTTACCACTAATGGAAGCAACGGACATAAGTACAGGTACGAAACCTTTCGACTTTAAGTCATCGATTTTTTCCTGATGTTTTTCTTCTGAAATACCATGATACCTGTGCTGTTCCGGGCCGGACTCTTTTACCATAATGCAGGCATAACGAATCTGGCCGTTTTTCGTGTATGCATCAATTTGAGTGAGCCTGAAGCCTTCATCTTTCACATACTTGTCAAAAACCTCCTGGTATTTTTCACCGGTGAGATTATGGCGGGCAAGCCACCTGCGATTCTTAGAAGGCTCGAAGATGGCATTTACCAAAACTTTGTTTTCGGCTTCAAAAAAATCAATCCATACAGGCATGGTGCCGCTCGGGGCTAATTGATCTATAATTTCCTGATATTTATCTTCTGAGATACCATGTTTTGCCAATGTTTCTGGAAACAAGTCATAGGCTGAATTGATATTTGCTCTGCCCGCAACTTTCGCTATTTTACCTGAAAATGCTGACAAATTTTTTACCCCTTGCCTGTTCGTACAAATAGCCAGATTAATACTTCCTATATCAATGCCGTCCGTTGATGTGTAGCCTTCCGTAAATTTTACGATGAGCGTTTCCCCACCTCCAATGGAGCCACTATGCAACAGTTTTTTTGCACTTCCCCGTTGGCTCATTACCCAACCCAGCGCATGACTCCCTGCAATGGAAGGAAATGGCTTCGTTTCCATCAAATCAATCGTACTTGCTTTCAGAATATCCGAATAATTGGACAATTTGTCCGTGGCTGCCATCACCCTTACCATATCCTTTGCCGTAGCTGTCCATCCACCTGCTGCAAGTCCTGCTGAAACGGTTGAATTGCTGTGTGATATTTTTATGATTTTCCCGTTGTCATCAAGGCTGTGAAGACTGGAAATTGATGGCTTATCGCTGGAATAATAAGGGATGATTTTCCCTTTCAAACCAATAGGATCAAGTATTTTATTGGTTATGTATTTCTCGTAGGACATACCAGAAACATGAGCCAAAATATGTCCACTGAATCCCAAATGATGATTGGCATACTCGTAAGCGGTTCCAGGCTCGTGTATTAACCCCCTGTATTTCAGAAATACCTGGTGTGCGGCTTTGTAAGGGAAATTAGAGTTCGGATCAATACCGAACGCTCTTTTTTGGGAATCTGTCGTTCCCTCTGGATTAAATCCAGCGGTATGTGATAAAAGATGCTTAATCCGAATTTTGGCATACCATTCGGGTTTCCCAACAGCATTCTTTGTATCATAATCCCGCCAGTCCGAGAATACGCCATTAGACCCATATACCAGTCTGTCCACTGTAAATGCAGGCTTCTCCTCTGTCAACTTCATAACCCCCATCGTAGTGAGGATTTTGGAAACGCTTCCAATCTTGGTTCTGTGGCTGGTTTTCATAGGTTTTTTTTCAGCGAAATCGGTGTAACCATAGGCTTTGTTGAATATGAGCCTGCCATCTTTGGAGATGGCAACGGTCATTCCCGGCACTTTTTCATCGTTGACAAAATCCTTGGCTATTTTGTCAATTTCTGTTTCAATACCAGACCAGCTTTGCCCGGAGGAAGGAACTACTGTATGGCTTACTTCTCCGGAGGAACTTGAAAAAGCCATAACAATTAGTACAAAACAACATATTAAAGAAACGCTGAACGAAAATATGAATCTTATTTTCATGATAAGTGATTTAAAATTCTTGATAAAAAAACGCTACAAGGGATACAGGCTTTCATATTCCTGATTTCTTTTACCACCTTTACCAAGGTTGCTGTATGTATTCAAAAACTTTATTTACATCAAGATCGAGACGATCTGCAATTATTTGAATGTCATAACCTTCTTTGTAAAGTGTTTTTGCAGCCAGTTTTTTTTCAAAAAACTCAGGGTTCGTTTTTATAAATTTTTTCAATATCTTTTGAATATCTATAGAATAAAACTCTTTGTACTTCGCATCTTTATAAGGATTTTGCATTAACTCAATGGAGTGTGCGCCTTGAATTTGCAACACATAGTGTCTCTCACCGTGAGGTAAAACACCGCCGCCGTATAGCAGGGGTTCAGCAAAGAAAAAATCTGTGCTGCCATTACTGCATTTTCCAATAGGCCCTGTGAAGACCAGATGCTGGTCGTCGGGAACGGAGTCATTTTTGAGGAAATCACCTTCCAGTATCCTACCATCGTGGTCTGACCATTGATAGCTGGCAGCACCAATGATCTTGAAGCCACAGAAATTATCCGGAAAATATTGGTCTCCTGAATCGGGATCAGTAATCACATTCGGAAACCACAAAGTCGGGATTATAATTTTTTCAAAAGCTCCATTAAGGAAACTAACGTCGAGTTGGTCTGTGAGAGTTAATTTGATATAATCAGGTAAATAATGTATAATACCACCGAGGTGTAGTTGTGAGCCAGGGTCTTTACCTAATGGAGGCAATGTAGACTCCTCTGCACAGCTACCTGTAATTAAATTCATTAGAGAAATAGGGCGCCTGTGTCCGCAATGTTTTGCAAGTTGCTCCAAACTAATGGTGGAGCCAAGATTCCCGAAGTTTCTTGTTTCGATAAGCGCTTTTAGACTCAACATAGCAGTAGGGGTTATTGAAGTGATACTAAAATTGGAATCAAACCTTTGCCATCCAAACAAGGCGCAAGTGCTTTGCCGATCACGCTACCGAATCCGAGGTTCGGATCAGAAGCTTTCATGGCATATCCTACCGTTTCGGAAGAAGTGATGAGGTCACCAACCTCTATTGCTCCATAGCTGGCATCAACCTTACAAAATACTTTACCAGATAAAGCGACAGGTAATCGGTTTTTTACTCCAGTCTGTTTATCCATTACGATACCAGGCTTGTACTTACCTGCGCCAGAAATTACGCCTGCAACTTTTTTGTCGTAAGGCTTATTACACGCTTCAAGTTGGCCGTTGTTATTCAACACCATAACTGAACCTGGCTCAATTTCTCCAATAATGGACTCAAGTATATCAAAGTCTTCTGCAAAGTCGGCATTTTTGAGGATGATATCTCCTGTATCTCCATCTAATTTAATTGCATCTTTTCCTGATTTATCCCTAATAACCAAGTCGCCATCCCTTCCGACCGCGCCAAGATATAGGGCAGCTTTTTCTGCATCAAATTTAAAGACTTCAGCTTTGTTGTATTTGCAAACTATAGCACCATCCTCATTGGCTTCAAATCCATTATGAGCTTTTGCAATGGTAATTTTGCCGGCAGAACCACTTAGAGAAATTGTACCACCATCTTGGCCTGATACATGTACTGCTCCAGCATTGGCTCGGTTACCCAAATTAATTGAACCAGTATCTCCACTAATTTGAACTGTAGAACTCGTGTCACTTACACCATCTATTAAAAATAATTTCCCGGGATTAGCTTTGGCGCCAATGATTAAATCAGCTTTGTTGGCTTCAAATTTCATAGAAGGCCTTTCGTTACCATCTAATATGTTTAACTCGCCCCTATTATTTAAAATAGCTCTAGCTCTTCCAGCAGAGTCAACAAATGTGATCGTTCCTGTTTCATTATCAATGGTGATGGTAAGCTTATTTTGGCTGTTTACCAAATTGATAGGTTCTGAGAATTGTTGTGGCATGGCTAATATTTTTTTTGCAAACGTACTAAAGAATTGTCTTCGAAATTTACCTCCATCGCTCCACCTCTTACCCTCATCACTCATTTATTATTTTCATCGAAAATCTCGTGGTGAACGCCCGAATTTTCGCTTAAAGGCATGTGAAAAATGCCCCTCGGTTTTAAAGCCGCAGTCAAAACAAATCCTTTTGATGGACAATTGGGGTTGTGCGAGCAATTCTCTGGCCTTTTTCAGGCGAAATTCGATCAAATACGCTTGTGGGCTCGAGTCGAGGGTTTTGCGCATCCTCCGGCGTAAATGGGATTCGTGCATCGGAAAGCATTCCGCAATAATGGGGATGGTCAATTCCTCTTTATGAAAATTCGTTTCCAATATCTCGTGCAGGCGCTGGATGAATTCCTCATCATGGAATGCGGTTGGGTTGGCCTTTTTGCTCGGCACTTGAAGAGAAGTAGCTGGGGCCAATCTTGACAATCCTGGGTTAGGATGCGTTTTTGCGCCTGAATTGCTCAAAGAAGCAAAGAGCCGGAGGAATGATTTTAGTGTGTTACTCATAAAGCAAATCGTTTACATGCCAAATGGGTTAAAATGCATCTTATGGATATATTTGGGGATCTTCCATCCCTTCCAGACTATAGGGCGATTTACCGGTTTGCTGCGGCCATTCGGATACCGGAGTATGTATGACATAGAGTCATTCGGCGCATGATAATATATATGGAGGTCCTGTGTGTATCCCGTGACGGAAAAGAGGGTCAACATCAGGCTCAAAAAGCACAAACGAATGGAGTTGCTTACATGAGTGCTTCGAAAAAAGCGCTCCATTGAAATCAGATTTTGGTAAACAGACATGATTCTCATCGGCTCGCGTATTTGTGTGTTGTAGGTGCAGGAATCGCACACAAATTTACTCTCCCAACCTGCCTGGGCACTTGTGTAAAACCGCCAAAAATTTGTGTAAAACCGCCATTTTGGGGTATGAAGGGGTGTTTTTTGGGGTATCATTCCTGCCAAGGCCAAACACTTCGCGGAATCGCGCCCTTTTTAACTGCCGTGGCAGTCGCGGGAGGATAACAGCCCGCAAAGAGCGCCAAGAGCGCTAAGCCTTGCACTTCGCCTGACTGCCGTCAGGCAGGCGGCCTTTGCGAACCTCGCGGGAGCCTACCTCCCCCTCACCGCGCCCGGCCTTATCCCATACGCCTGATAAAAAGTATTGGAAAAGTGCGCCACATCCACAAAGCCCGTAGCGTACGCCACCTCCGACACGTTCAGCTCGCCTTGTTGGAGCAGATCGTATGCTTTCTCCATGCGATAGGCGCGCAGGATGTCCTTGGGCATTTCGTCGAGCAAGGCTTTCGTTTTGCGGCGCAATTGCGTTTCGCTCATCGCCAGGCATTTGGCCAATGCTTCCACGTTGAAGCGATCGTCTGCATAGTGCTGCGCGATCAGTTCCCGGAGTTGTTGCACAAAGGCGTCCTCCCGGCGGAACGCTTCGACGGGTGGCGGCGACAGTTCAGCCCCGGCGTACCGCTGCCGCAGGCGCTCGCGCAATTCGAGGCTCTTGCGCAGGCTCACCTCCAATTCCTGTTGGTTGAAGGGTTTGGCCAGGTAAGCATCCGCGCCCATTTCCAGCCCCTCAATGCGGGAATCCACGTCGGCGCGGGCGGTGAGCAGGATGATGGGGATGTGGCTGGAGCGCAGGTTTCCCTTGAGGGTTCGACAGAGTTCAAAGCCGTCCATTTCGGGCATCATCACGTCGCTGATGACTACATCGGGCAGCAGTTCCAGCGCTTTTTCAACGCCTTCCCGTCCATTGGACGCCGTTTCGATGCGGTAGCGATCTTTCAGATTGGCCATCAAAAGCCGGGTCACATCGGCATTGTCTTCCACAATCAGTGCCAGGGGGACTTCTCCTTGCGTTCTGCCGGAAGGCGCCGGCTGCGGAGCCGGCATCTCTATGACGACCGATTTCAACGCGGGAGGCACTTCCTGCAAGGGCGCCTCATTGCCGACGGGTAGCCGCACGATGAAGGTCGCGCCCTGCCCCTGCTCGCTTTGCGCCTCGATACTGCCGCCTAAAAGTTTCACCAATTCATGCGTGAGGGCCAAGCCGATGCCCGTGCCTTCGCCGCGGCGGGTGGCGGAGTCGTCGGCTTGGTAGAAGCGGTCGAAAATGCAGGGAAGCTTTTCGGGGGCGATGCCGGAGCCGGTGTCTTGTACGGTCAGCAGGCAGTGGGCGGTATGCGGTATGCGGTGCGGTGCTACCGACTGCGCCGACCGCCGACTGCTGACGACCACCTTACCGCCGGCAGGCGTAAACTTCAGCGCATTGGACAGCAAATTGGAGACAATGTCGCCGATTTTATCCGGATCATAGTCCATGACGAGATGCTCCGGTTCAGCCACAAATTCCTGTGCAATATTTTTGGCGTCTGCATAGGAGCGGTACATTTCCATCATGGTTTTGAGGTGCGCGTTGATGTCGCCTTGTATCATGGTTAAGGGCAAGGCGCCGCCTTCCAGGCGAGCCAGATCGAGCATTTGGTTCACCAAGCGCAACAGGTTGCGGCCGTTGCGGCGTATGGTCTTCACGCCTTCGCCGAGCCACTGCCGGGGCGCTTCCTCTATTTTGTCGGCCATGCCGAGAATGACGGTGAGCGGGGTGCGAAACTCGTGGGTGATGTTGGTATAGAGGCGGGTTTTGACGCCGTCCAATTCGCGCAGGCGCAGGGTTTCGGCCTGGGCTAAGCGGCGCTTGAGCTGGAAACGGTAGAAGGCGTACAACAGCCCGGCCAACAGGAGCAGGTATAGACTCTTCGACCACCAGGCCCAGTACCAGGGCGGGAGGATGCGAAAGTGTAATGTAGCTTCTGGCGTTATCCAGTCTTTCTGATTGTCAGAGAATTCTACCTCAAGTACATATCTGCCGGGCCGCAGATTGGCAAAGGTGATTTTTGGCTCTTTACCGATGTAAATCCAATCTTTTCCCAAATTGGTCAGGCGGTAGCGATAGATTTTTTTTCCTGAATGGATAAAATTAAAAGTAGAAAACTCGACAGAGAAGACCTTATGTGTATGATTCAATACAATATTCGGGGCCATAAAAATCGGCTGTGGGAGCATTCCTGCCTCGACGCCGATAGGTGCATCTTTATTAAAAATCTGGAAGCGGGTGAAGCGAAACCCGGTATCGGCAGTAGGGGGCCGGAGCACCTCTTCCGGGTCGAAGAGGTTGACGCCTTGGGTTCCGGCGAGCAGTATAAGACCCGAATGATTTACCAATACATTGAAACTTTCATAGCTTCGTGAGTTTAGGCCATCCTCCAGAAAAAAGTTGCGAAAACACTCGCTTCCCGGCTCAAAACAGGCTACTCCGCCGTCATAAGTCGTAATCCAGAGACGGCCTTTTCGATCTTCCTGAATATTGGTAATTCGATCTTGAGGCAAACCATCGGCAGTGTAGAATCGAGTCCATTTACCGATGGAGGGTTCGTAGCGATTCAGTCCTACATCTGTTCCGACCCAAATATTCCGTTTGTTGTCCTCCAATATCGGAAACGTTGCATTGCTGCTCAATGAATTTGCATTGTCGCGTTGATGGTTGAAGCGTTCAAAGTGCAGAGGGCTTCCCCAAGGTTTGGCTAATTCAGCGGTGGAAAGCTTATTGACGCCGTCGTTGGTCGTGATCCAAAGGTTGCCGTCAGCATCGGTGAGCAGTGCGCGGATTTCGTTGGAAGAGATGCTGCTCTGGTCTGTGGATGAAAAAAAATATTTCCGGCATTTAGATACAGAGGCATCAAACTGCCATAGCCCCCCCAATATTCCCACCCAGATATGTCCCCTACGGTCTTCTGCAAATGCGTTGATGCGTGCAGGTTTTATTTGAATATTTGCCGAATCAAGACAGGCAAAGGTTTCAGTGTGAATGATTTTTCCATCCGGAAATATCCGGTAAAAGCCTTGATTGATGGTTCCCGCATATATAATCCCTTTGTCGTCATAAAACAAAGCAGAAAAATCGCCTGCCAGAATCATTTGAGGCGCTTCGCCATAGCGGCAGGTATAAAGCCCTTTCTGAGTGGCCAACCACAGATTGTCTTGCGCTTCCAGACAGGCGATAATGCCCCTGGCGAGGGTGATTTGCCCGAAAGAAGCTTGAAGCGACTGCACTTCCGGACGATTGAACCGCGCCGAGGCTTTATTCAATATGCTGATACCCTGTCGGGTACCGATCCATAAATTTTTTTCATGGTCCTCCATCAGCGCATGCACCGGCCCCGGCAAAATGGAATTGGGGTCGGAAGGATTATGCAGATAAGGATCAAAGCGCCTCCTTTCAGGGTCGAAGCGCAACAAACCTGTGTTGGTGCCGAGCCAGAGTATCCCTTCGCTGTCTTGCAAAATTTCCCAGATGTAATCGTAACCCTTGCCATTAATATGAAGGTATTCACTCGGGAAAAAACGGGTAAAATCTTTCCCTTCCTCATTCCAGAGATTGAGGCCATTGTCCGTACCGATCCAAACTCTGCCGGAGCGATCTTCATATAAACCCGACACGAAGACGCTGCTCAGGCTGCGGGGCTGCCGGGCATCGGGGCGATACCGGGTAAAATCCTGCCCATCAAAAACGCTGGCTCCTCTGGTAGTACCTATCCAAAGGCGCCCTCGGCTGTCTTGCATCAGCGAGGGTATGGTGTTGCCTCCCATCAAATTTTCGGGGCTGTCTTCCTTAGCGTAGTAAAGCCGGAAAGCCCCACTTTCATAATCATAATAATTCAACCCTTTACCAAGGGTGGCAATCCATAGTCCTTTTGTGCCATCGCCGGTAATGTGTACAATCTGATTGCTCGCCAGCCAGTCTGGCCTGCCGGCATCCGCTTTGTATTGCCGAAATTTTCCTGTTGTGTAATCGTATTGGTTCAGTCCTCCCAATGAGGTGGCTATCCAAAGACTCCCTGTGGGGTCTTCGTACGGATTACAGCCGCTCAAATTACTGGAACTGAGCGAAGTGGAATCGCCGGGAACCGCTAGAAAGGAGATGAACTCCTGCCCGTCATAGCTGTTCAGTCCGAAATTTGTTGACACCCATACAAAACCGTATTTGTCCTGGTAAAAACCGCCTACCGATAGATTTGATAATTTTTGAGCCGTGCCGAGGTTAATGAATTTGTAAGCGGGGGTGTCCGCCTGTCCGTGCAAAAGCGATGTCGAAATACACAGTGTCATTGCGGCTATGAGGCACTGTCCGAATGCTTTTACATTTGCTCTATTGACACAGCAGGGTCTTTTCATCGGTCACATTTCCAGATTCTATCAGGATATTGCTTCGACGACAAAAATACTCATTTTTTATCCGGGGCTGCCCGCTTTTTTTTCAAAATCGGCTATCGTTGAAGGGCGCTTTTTTTTGTAGGGTATAAAAAAGGCCCGACACCAACGCCGAGCCTTCCTGGTATGCCATTGAAAACCGTCAGATTATTCCCTCACTACTTTCACCGTCTGCACCCGGCCGCCCTGCCGCAGGGTGAGCAGCAGCATGCCCGGAGGGGCCTCCACTTGCAGCGGCAGTTGGTTCAGGCCGGGGTGGAGCCGGGAAAACTGAAAGGTCTGTATCGTTCTTCCGAAAAGGTCGCTGACTGTGATGTTCAAAGGGAGGGAGTTGTCTTCTATATCGAATTCGAGAAGCATCTGGTTGTGGAAAGGGTTGGGGAAGACGCGGGGCGAAAATGCCGTTTCCGGCGCTTGCAGAGCAGAAGCAGGGCCGAAGTTGCCGCTCCAGCGGTACATGCCTTTCCCATCAGGGCCGTCAATGTCTCCGCCGCCCCAACCGACGGTAGGCGAAACGAACTCGAAGGGGAGCAATCGCGGTTGATCGGCGATCAGCGTCCAGGTGTCTCCGTTGTTCAGGGAATAGGCATGGCGATATTGGTTAAAAAAACTTTGGCTGCCCTCGTATGTCAGGTAGCAGACCCCGTTGGCGCCCGGCACATATTGCACGCGGTAATAGACGATGGAAGCGGGAAGTGATGTCAGCGGAGTCCAGGTTTGCCCTCCGTCGTTGGTGCGAAAGGCGATGCCGTATCCTGCGGCGATGCCGTTTTGTTCATCAGAAAAAGTAATACTGAAACTCATGTTCGTAATATTCTGGCTGCTCAAGGCGAATACCTGCCAGTTTTCGCCTTTGTCGGGCGAGTACCATATCCTGCCCCTGCGCGTACCAAACCATATTTTGTTGCCGACGGCAGCATAGTGGCCGTTCCCTGATGTAATCCAGAAACCCTCACTTGCCAAAGGTGTCGGGAGTTGTTCGGGCGGTATCCGGTTCCAGATATCGCCTCCGTTGGAGGTTTTCCAGATTCTCAGGGAATCTGTGGCAGGATTGCCGGTGCCCGGACTTCCGATGGCAAGGCCGTTGTCTGCATCGAAAAAATGAATAAAAGCGATGGCACTTCCAATATTGTTGAAAGAGCCGGTCTGCTCCTGCCAGGTTTGGCCGCCATTGGTAGTTTTGTAAATCTTGCCCCGGTTTTGAGTAGGGACATTGGTCATAATCACCCAGGCGGTTTCAGCATCCAGCGCGTAAATGGCTAAGGAGGTGAACGCGCCGCCGTTGGCTGCATCAATAACGCCGGTTTGCCAGGTAGCGCCGCCGTCGACAGTGCGGCAAAACTCTCTGGCGCCTACTGCAAACGTGGGATGTTCTGCAAGACCCCAAGCCACATCCGCACTTACGGCATCTATGCCGAGAAAATCCCTCGGCGCTGCGGTAATGCCCGAACCGAGGGCCGTCCAGGAGCCAGGCGCTTGTGCGCCGAGGGCGGTACAGACAACGAGAAACAGGCAAATGGAGTACAACTTCTTCATGATCTTGAGTTGAAGTGGTGAAAAGATGGAGGCCGTAGCCCAAAGCAATACATGGGTAAATTTTTCCATAATTCAACGAGTTTTAAGGTTTAAAAAAGTGGTTGCTCGGCATGTCAAAAGTGGGCGAATCGGCGGTCACCAACTTCTTCGCCAACGCCTGCCGATGGTCACGGCCAGGTACAGGATCAAGTTTAGAGTAAAAAAAGTCATGGCATACGAGTTTTAGGTGGCGCCGACTGCTTGATGGGACGCGTGGAAGACATTCATTTCCCCGTTGCAAAATTGCGGCATTTATCCACCGGCGTGTTTGTGTAAAACCGCCAAAAATTGGTGTATTTCCGCCAAAATGACCATTAGACTCATTGCAAAAGGAATCATCGCGTGCCGAAAATGGCCCAATATTGCCTCCCGCTCTGCCGGGTTGGCATGAAGATGAAGCCTTGCCCCAAGCGGTCTGTTTTTTTGAAAGAATTATGAATCTTGCTACCTAATACATAATTTTGTGATAAATTTTATGTACTATAATATGAAAATTCAGCGAATTATTCAGTCTCAGGTTGAAAACAGAATGACTCCCGGAAAAGTAGTGGTGCTGTTGGGACCGCGGCAGGTAGGCAAAACTACCCTGCTGAGGGACATCCTTGCAAAGGAACCTCCCACCTTTCTTTCCGTTTCCGGCGAAGACCGCACCGTACAGACCTGGCTGGGCAGTCAAAGCATCGAAACGCTCCGGCAAAACATCGGAAAGCATCAACTGCTCGTTGTGGACGAAGCCCAGCATGTGCCCAATATCGGATTGAACCTCAAACTCATAGTTGACCACTTGCCTCAGCTCCGGGTATTGGCAACCGGGTCTTCCTCTTTCGATCTTTCCAATCAGACCGGCGAACCGCTTGTCGGAAGGAAATGGGAGTTTGAACTCTACCCGATTTCCCAACTTGAGCTCTCTGCCACGGAAGCGCCTTTTCAGACAGAGGAACTGTTGCCGCAGCGCCTGATTTATGGCAGCTACCCGGAGATCGTCACAACGATTGGACTGTCAGACAAGCGGGATATGCTCAACAACATTGTCAATGGCTACCTCTACAAAGACCTTCTTATGTTCGAGGACATCAGGAAATCCAAAAAAATTGTAGAAATACTGAGCCTGCTGGCTTTTCAAATCGGCAATGTGGTATCGGTACACGAAATCAGCCAAGCCATAGGCATGAACACACGAACGGTTGAAAAATACCTCGACCTGCTGGAAAAGGTCTTTGTCATCAAGCGCCTCGGCGGCTATTCGAGAAACCTCCGAAAGGAAATTTCCAAAGGTTCGAAGTACTATTTCTGGGACAATGGCATTCGCAATGCCATCATCAACAATTTCAATGAGTTGCCTTTGCGGAATGATGTCGGGGCTTTGTGGGAAAATTATCTGATTATGGAACGCCTCAAAAAGCAGAGCTATGTGAAAATATTTTCCAACAATTACTTCTGGCGTACTTACGACCAAAAGGAAGTGGATTTCGTGGAAGAGCGAGACGGCCGGCTCTACGGCTTTGAATTCAAATGGTCAAAAACGCATACTAAACCGCCCGCACTTTGGCTCGAAACATACCCGGAGGCCGATTTTGAAGTCATTTCTCAGGGAAATTATCTTCCGTTTATTACAGCATAACGGGGGCCACCTTTGTATGAATTTACGGGAAGGAGCAACAATGCACCAAACTCCCTATTTTTATCCCCTCAAAACCACCTTGCCATGTCTGCACTTACACAACTGAATACCGAGGCGCGCGTACGCTGGATACACCGTGCCGTTTGCCTGTTTTTTCTCATCGGCATCGGCATGTCCTTGCCGCTGTGGGCCGGCGAGCGCCTGTTTCCACACATTCCGGTTTTTTCAGGCTTGGAATTGCCGGGCGCCGCGCATTGGGGGCTGGCGGGGCTTTTGGCCATGGCATTGGTTCTGAACATGGTGCAATTAAAAAAATGGTGGGCCGCTCTTTTGCTCGGACTGATGGTCCTCATCGTCCTGCCCGATCAGATGCGCCTGCAACCCTGGGTATTCGTTTATTTTCTGATTTTATTTCCTCTGGGCTTGGTCACGCTTACCGAAAAAAATGCAGCCGCTTTGCTCAGCTATGTGCAAATACTGCTCGTCGGCGTGTATGTATGGAGCGGGCTGCACAAGTTCACACAGTCGTTCATAGACCTTGTTTACCCTTTGTTACTCAAGGGCTTGTTTAAACTCCCCGAAGACAACTACCTGCTCGAAGTGCGCGAGTGGGGCTATCTTTTGGCGGCGGTTGAATTGTCCATCGGCATCGGGTTGATCTTTCCCAAAACACGAAATCTGGCCGTCATAGGCGCCGTATTTACCCACCTGCTCATCATAGCCTGGGTGCTCGTCGACAATCCCAATTACACCATCCTGCCCTGGAACGCCGCCATGATAGCGGTAGTGATACTGAGCAGTTGGAATGTCAAAAACCGCATCAGTCTGTGGCCCAAAACATCTCCCCCGCTGCGTTGGGCTACGGTGGGTCTGGCGCTGCTCATCTGGCTGATGCCTGTGTTGAACACCAAAAACAAGTGGGATGCCTATTTGTCCTTCAACCTCTACACAGAGCGGATTTCTCATCTGTTTGTGGGCATGAGGCAGCAGGCTTTGGAGGGCATTGATCCTAAACTGAACAACTATTTCGCAGAGGAAAACCTCATCGAAGAGGGCCGGGTGATAGACGTGGAAAAATGGTCGTTCGATGAGTTGAAAGTGCCCGTCTATCCGGCGCTGCGGGTACACAAAGCCATCGGCAGGTATTTTTGCCGCCCGCCTGCCGATCCCAACCAGATCATGCTCGTGACCTACCGACGACCATTCAGAGAGGGGCATTATGAGGTGTTTTTTTGCAAGGATTGTGAGTGAGTGAAAAGGCATTTCAACCAAGCCGCTTTTGGTGATGTTGTCACGTTTTTTACCATAAAAACAGTACAGTAAAGTTGGCAAAACAGACAAAAGACAAGGAGCAGCCTCCCTCGGGCGTCTCGTTCATCGTAGAAATTGCTTCCGATCAGCACACGCCCTATTCCCAACAAATTTGCGACGAAATGGAGGCCTCGGCCAAGGCCCGCGGCACTGGTATCGCCAAGCGCAGCCCCGACTATGTGGCTCAGAAAATGCGCGAGGGCAAGGCCGTCATTGCATTGGCCGACAACGGCGATTGGGCAGGTTTTTGTTACATCGAAACCTGGGAGCACGGCATGTATGTGGCCAATTCGGGCCTCATCGTTTCGCCGAAATTCCGCAACAGCGGTCTGGCCAAACGCATCAAACACAAAATATTCGAACTGTCGCGCTCGCGGTATCCGGGTTCCAAAATCTTCGGCCTCACCACCGGCTTGGCCGTGATGAAAATCAACTCCGAACTCGGCTACGAACCCGTCACCTACTCCGAACTCACCTCCGACGACGAGTTCTGGGCGGGCTGCAAAAGCTGCGTCAACTACGATATTCTGATGAGCAAAGAGCGCAAAAACTGCCTCTGTACCGCCATGCTCTACGATCCTGAAGACCACTACGAACCGGCCGAAACCGTGGAGCATTTTAAAGAAAAAAAGAACGTGTATGAGCGCCTGCTGCACATCAAGCAGTACTGGTTGGACAAGGTTTTTCCAAAAAAACAAAACGGCAACAAATGAAAAAAGTAGTGCTCGGCTTCAGCGGAGGCCTGGATACCTCCTATTGTGCCAAATACCTCAGCGAGGACAAAGGCTTTGAGGTTCACAGCATCATCGTGGATACCGGCGGATTCAGCGACGAAGAGCTGGCGCAGATCGAACAACACGCCTACCGCCTCGGCGTGGCCACACACACCACCGTGCGGGCCGTGCGCGGCTACTACGAGCGCATCATCCAATACCTCATTTTCGGCAATGTGCTGAAAAACAATACCTATCCGCTCAGTGTCAGCGCCGAACGGCTCAGTCAGGCACTCCACATTGCCGAACATGCCCGAAAATTGAACGCCGACGCCGTAGCGCACGGCAGCACCGGCGCGGGCAACGATCAGGTGCGTTTCGACATGATTTTTCACATCATGATTCCACATGTGGAGATCATCACGCCCATCCGCGACATGCGCCTCAGCCGCGAGGAAGAGGTAGCCTACCTGCACAGCAAAGGCGTGGAAATGAACGCAGCCAAAGCCGCTTATTCCATCAACAAGGGCCTGTGGGGCACCAGCGTGGGCGGCCGCGAAACCCTCCAATCCAACGGCTTCCTGCCCGAAGAGGCCTGGCCCACTCCCGTGACCCAACACGAGCCGCGCAGCCTCAAAATCAGCTTCCGGCAGGGCCACCCCGTTGCCGTTGACGACCAGACTTTCGAACACCCCGTGGAGGCCATCCGGCACTTGCAGGCCATCGCCGCGCCCTACGGCATTGGCCGCGATATCCACGTCGGCGATACCATCATCGGCATCAAAGGCCGCGTGGGCTTCGAGGCAGCCGCGCCGCTCATCCTCATCAAAGCCCACCACGCCCTCGAAAAGCACGTCCTCTCCAAGTGGCAACTGAGTTGGAAAGACACCCTCTCGCAGTTCTACGGCAACTGGCTCCACGAAGGCCAAATCCTCGATCCCGTCATGCGCGACATCGAAGCCTTGCTCGAAAACTCGCAGCAAAAAGTGAGCGGCGATGTGTTCGTACAACTCTTCCCTTACCGCTTCCAGATCAACGGCATCGAATCGCCGCACGATCTGATGAGCAGCCGTTTCGGCAGCTACGGCGAGATGAACAGTGGCTGGACCGGCGAGGATGTGCGCGGATTCAGCAAGATTTTCGGCAACCAAACTGCCATTTATCACGCTGTCAATCCGTCGAATGATGAAAACTAAAGTCGGCATCATCGGCGGAGCGGGCTACACCGGCGGCGAGCTGATCCGCATTTTGTTGCAACACCCGCAGGCCGAAATCGCTTTTGTACACAGCAACAGCCAGGCAGGCAAACCCCTGCACGCCGTCCACACCGATTTACTGGGCGATACCGATTTGCGTTTTTCCAACGCCATTGATACAGCAGCGGAAGTACTCTTCCTTTGCTCCGGTCACCACGAGGCGCGCAAATTCCTGGAATCGAACCACATCCCCGACTCCACTCGCATCATAGACCTCTCGCAGGATTTCAGATTGGAAAAACAGGCCCGCATCGGCAGCCGCAGCTTCGTTTACGGCCTGCCCGAACTCCACCGCGAGGCCATACGCCAGGCCCGAAGCATTGCCAATCCCGGCTGCTTTGCCACAGCCATCCAACTCGGCCTGCTGCCATTGGCCAAAGCCGGCATTTTGGGCGAAACATACAGCACCGGCATCACGGGTTCTACCGGCGCGGGGCAAAGCCTTTCGGCGACCACGCACTTCAGTTGGAGGGCCAACAACATCTCGGCCTACAAAACCCTCACCCACCAGCACCTGCACGAAATCAGGCAATCGCTGGCGCAAATTTCTCCCGGCGAAATGCCGCCGCCTGCCATTCATTTCGTACCTTGGCGGGGCGATTTTACGCGGGGTATTTATGTCAGTTCTATCATCAGCACCGACCGGCCCTTGCAGGAAATACAGGCCCTGTACCGGAATTTTTACGCCGATGCGCCCTTCACGCACGTCAGCGACGCGATGATTGACCTCAAGCAGGTAGTCAATACCAATAAATGCCTGATACACACAGAACTGCACGACGGAAAGCTCGTCGTACATTCGGCCATAGACAACCTCCTCAAGGGCGCTTCCGGCCAGGCCGTCCAAAACCTGAACCTGATGATGGGCTGGCAGGAAACCGCGGGGCTGGGCCTGAAGGGAACGGGGTTTTGAGACGTTGAGAGGGGAAGCGGGCGTGCCGGGTACGCCGCGGCGTACCGTCGGGTGCTTCGGTCGTTCCTAAGGTCACTCCCCTGCGCCCCCTCACGCGCAACTCGCGGCTCGTAGCTGTCTGAATAAAATTGATACGATCAACAAATAAAACCATGAAATTTCTCTACAACCCGATCTACCTCGACCACGATACCGGGATGCACCCGGAGAGCATGAGGCGTCTGCAAATGTTTACCAATCTGCCCGAAACGCCCTTAGTGGACGGCTCCGAATACCTCCATCTCGTACACACGCCGCGCTACATCGAAAAAGTGCGCGATGCCTGCGATCTCGGCGGCCATTTGGATGCCGATACCGTGACCTCGCCCGGCAGCTTTCAGGCGGCCATTCATGCCGTCGGCGCTACCATAGCGGCTTCCGAAACCGGCGATTTCGCCCTCGTGCGCCCGCCCGGGCACCACGCTTACCCCAACAGAGCCAGCGGTTTTTGCCTGTTCAACAACGTAGCCATCGCTGCCGCCAAACTCCGCTCAGAAGGCAAACGCGTACTCATCTTCGACTTCGACGGGCACCTCGGCGACGGCACTTCCGACATGTTTTACAACGACGATCAGGTCATGTACTGGTCTATTCATCAATATCCTGCGTTTCCGGGGCATGGTTTTGTGAATGAAATCGGCGAGGGCAAGGGCGAAGGCTACACGGTGAATGTGCCCCTGCCGCCCGGCTCGGCAGACGATATTTTTCTGGATGCCGTCAACCGCTTTCTGCCGGTTGCAGAGCTGTTCCAGCCCGATGTGGTAGCACTCTCGGCAGGCTTCGATGCGCACCAGTACGACCTCTTGCTTCAGCTCAATGTCTCGGCTACGGGGTATTACAAACTCGGAAAGCTGCTGGCGGCCAAATTCCCGCGCATGTTTGCCACCCTCGAAGGCGGCTACAATCTGGAGTGGTTGCGCAACAGCGCTTATAACTTTGTGGCGGGCATCAACGGCGAAGCCATCGTCTATCCCGAACCCGAAACGTCTTCCGGTCTTCGGGTATGGGAGGAGTACGAAATCCGGGCCAACATGGCCATATCGCACCTGTCGAAGTTTTGGAAAGTGTGAGCCTGCACACTACTTCAGCGCTTCGAAGTTCATTTGCAGTCTCGACCTGACGGAATAAGGCGTCGTATAAGCAAAGAAAAACACGGCCTCCATGCGGAAATGCCTCCGGATGAGGTCTCTTTTGGCATTGCGCAAACCCGGAATGAGCCGGATGGTTTGGCCGCCCCTTCCCTGCAAATTATCAATATAAAAAACCTCGTCGCCATCAAAGCAAGCCGGTTTGACCGGGTCGCAGATGCGAATGGAAATGCCTTCCACGAAGTCGTAATCAAATGCCGCGCCCTCCAATGAGGTAAGCGTAGCGGTAAATGGCGCAATGGCCGTGATGAGCGCGGTGTCGGTGCCGTTCTCGGCCAGATAGGTATCTATGTTGGTAGGCACCAGCGGAATTTGAAAAACTTGTTGAAAGGTGGCGTTCAGCCCGGCGGGTATTTCAAAAGTGATGTTGGGAAACACCATCTCGAAAACGCGCTCGCCGTTGTCTTGGCGGCAAGCCGATACCAGCAGGCCGAAAATGGATAGATAAAGTACTGCTCTCATTGGAAATGGATGGATAAAAAGAGGATGCTTCGGGTAGCGATGAGTTCCGCGTTTCGAGTTTCAGGTTTCGAGTCGCGGGTTTCGAGTTTCATTGCTCACCGCATGAAGAACGCAGGGCGAAGCGGTATGTTTTTTGCCAAATTCTGAATTTTTTTTCAGAAACATTTTGAGTGTTGCAATATCTGCCTATTTTTCGATGCAAAAATCAACAATAGGATGGGAGAGCAAAAAGTATCAGTGGCTCAGGAAGGAACCGGCATGCAGTCATTTGTGCGCAGTTTGCTGCGCGATGTGCAGGCATTGGAGTACATGCTGGAGAACGACTGGTTTGAAAAAGACATCATTCGTATAGGCGCCGAACAGGAAATGTGCCTTGTGGATGCCGGCACCTACAAGCCGGCCTGCATCAACATGGAGGTGCTGGAAAAACTATCGCAATATCCCTGGGTGGTGACCGAACTGGCCAAATTCAATCTGGAGGTCAATCTCAGTCCGAGGGAGTTTACCGGCAAGTGCCTGCGGGAAATGGACCATGAAAACCGCGAATACCTCAACATCATTCGCCAGCAACTCAAACACTGGAACGCCGAGGTTTGCCTCACCGGCATCCTGCCCACCCTGCGCAAGCCCGATTTGGACCTGAGCAATCTCACGCCCAAGCCGCGCTATTTCGCGCTCATGGAGGCCCTCAACAGCCAGATGCTCGGCTCGGCGTTTGAGTTGCGGCTGTCGGGCATAGACGAGCTCTTGGTGAAACACGATTCACCGCTGCTCGAAGCCTGCAACACCAGTTTTCAGGTGCATTTGCAGGTATCGCCCGATCTTTTTGTACCTATGTACAACATGGCGCAGGCATTGGCCGCTCCCGTGATGGCCATATCGGCCAACTCGCCCATTGTGTTCGGCAAACGACTGTGGCACGAGAGCCGCATTGCCTTGTTCCAGCAGGCTTTGGACGTGCGCACCACCCACGATCACATGCGCGAGCGCAGCCCCCGCGTGAGTTTCGGCACCGGCTGGCTCGAAGGCAGTTTACTCGAAATTTATAAGGAAGACATCGCTCGTTTCCGCGTGTTGCTGGCCGGCGATGTGGACGAAGATTCCATCGAAGCCATACAAGCGGGACGCACCCCGAAACTGCGCGCTTTGCAGGTACACAACTCCACCGTTTATCGCTGGAACCGCCCCTGCTACGGCATCAGCCCCAACGGGCAGCCGCATCTTCGCATCGAAAACCGCGTGATTCCGGCAGGCCCCACCACCACAGATGCCGCCGCCAACGCCGCGTTCTGGTTGGGCGCTATGATCGGAATGGGCCACGAGTACAAAGACATTCGCAACCATGTTTCCTGGGAAGACGTACGCGACAATTTTATGAAAGCCGCCCAATTCGGCATTGACTCTCACTTTAACTGGTTCCACGACAAAAAACTCTCTGCCTGCGATCTCGTTTTGCACGAACTGCTGCCCATGGCGCGCAAGGGACTGCAAATGCGGGGCGTCATCAAACAGGATATTGACAAATACCTCGGCATCATAGAGCAACGCGCACGCGATCACATGAACGGCGCCCGCTGGCAATTGCGCACTTTTACCAAACTAGCCAAAGAATGCACCCGCGACGAAGCCGTCACCGCGATGACGGCCGCTATTGTTCACAACCAATGGAAGGATATTCCGGTACACCAATGGACCATGCCTGCATTTTCAGACCTCCCCAACTACCACCCGTCTAAGTTGCGCGTGGAAGAATTTATGGAAACCGACCTGTTTACCGTTCAAAAGGACGACCTCATAGAGTTGGTGACCGACCTGATGGACTGGCGAAAAATCCGCTACATGCCGGTGGAAGAATCCAAAGGGCAGCTCTGCGGCCTCATCACTTCGCGCCTGCTGCTGCGGCATTTTGCGCGCAAAAACAAGCTCAACAGCAAGGAGGCTACTATGGTGAAAGACATCATGATAGAAGCACCCATCACCATCAGCCCGAACGCTACGCTGCTGGAGGCCATGAATCTGATGCGCGAAAAACGCATTGGCTGCCTGCCGGTGGTGCAAAACGACGAACTCATCGGCATCATCACCGAAATGGACTTCCTGCGCATCTCTACCCGCCTCATCGAGCAATTGGAAAAGTAATCGGCCATGATCGTCATCCCGTCTTTCATTGTGTTGGCGGCGGCCATTTACGGCGGCGCTTGTGCAGTATTCTATTTCCTGCAAGACTACTTCTTCTTCCGGCCGGAGATACTGCCGCAGCATTTTGAGTATAAATACCCGTTTCCGTTCACAGAAGTAAATTTTGAGATGGAAGACGGCGGCGCTGTCAACGGGGTGCATTTCAAAGTGCCCAATTCCAAAGGCGTGGTGTTTTACCTCAAGGGCAACTCGCGCAGCATCAAGGGCTGGGGCAAGTTTGCCCGCGATTTTGTGAGCAAGGGCTACGATTTTTTTATGTTCGACTACCGGGGTTTCGGCAAAAGCTCCGGGCGGCGCACCGAAACCACCCTCTACAACGACGCGCAAACGGTTTACAAATGGCTCAGCACCCAGTTCCCGGAAGACCGCATCATCATTTACGGGCGCTCTCTGGGCAGCGGCATTGCGGCGCGCATCGCCTCCTGGAACAAGCCCCAGATGCTCATTCTCGACTCGCCATATTACAGTTTTTTATATCAGATTCGCCGGTACGGTTTTTGGATGCCGCTCCAAAGGTTGTTGCGTTTTCAGTTGCGCACCGACCAGTTTATGCGCAAAATCACCTGCCCGGTTTTTATTCTGCATGGCAACAAAGACCGCCTCATCAGTTACGAACAGAGCGTGATGTTGCAAAAACTTTGCCCCGACCGCTGCGCACTGCTCACCATACCCAACGGGCGACACAATGACCTGCCGGAATTTGCCGAGTACCACGAGTACCTCTACGACATCCTCAATGATCCCGGGTATTTTTATGAGGTGCAGGGAGGGAAATCGGCACGGGTGGCCTGAGGAATCCCTTAGGAACGTGGCGTGAATAAGTTGCCTGGTTTCGGCGAGACTATTTTTTCATCAGGCAAGGCGCGAGGATGGAGGATAGCAGCGCTACCTGACTGACGAAGCAACGCAGCCTGGTGGAAAAAGAGGCCGACCAAATCGGTAAGTTATTCACGACACGTTCCTTAAGTCCCACAAAAAGTCTGCTCCACTACCTCCTCCGGCGCGGGCGGCAGGCGATATGCTTCCAAGCCGGGCAACTCCTCGTATGGGCGCGCCAATGCAGCCAGTAATTGCTGCACCGGCCCCAGATCGCCCCGCTGTGCCGCAGCCGTCAGGGCTTCCTCTACTTTGTGATTGCGCGGTATGATCGCGGGATTGGTCTGCCGCATTCGCCGGCGGATGTCCTCCATCGGTTCGGGCTGACGGGCCACCCGAGCCAGCCATTTTTTGTGCCATTGGGCGAAAGCCGCCTCTTTATAGGCCAGCAGTTCGGGCAGTTCGGCGCGACTCAGATCGCGGAAAGTGTTGGTGTAATCGGCGTGTTGCTGCTCCATCCATTCGAGCAGTTCTTTCAGCAAATCCACATCATCGGGCTCCCGGTTGTAGAACCCCATTTTTGCACGCATCATCAGCATCCAATGGTGGCGGAACAAGCGCGGGAACGGCTCAATGGCCTCTTCCGCCAGCGCGACGGCCTGTGCTTCTTCGGCGTGCAGGAGCGGGATCAGCGTTTCCGCAAAACGCACTAAATTCCACTGCGCGACATTGGGTTGATTGCCAAACGCATAGCGGCCCTGCGTGTCTATGGAACTGAACACTTTGGCGGGATGGTAATCGTCCATAAATGCGCAGGGGCCGTAGTCAATCGTCTCGCCGGAAAGCGCCATGTTGTCGGTGTTCATCACGCCATGTATAAAACCGACGGCCAGCCAGGATGCCGTCAAAGCTGCCTGTCTGTCAATGAAGGCCCGCAGCAAAGCGAGATACGGATTTTCGGCGTCGGCCATAAGCGGATAGTGCCTGCGAATGACATAATCGGCTAAGGTGCGCAGCGATTCCGGTTCGCGACGGGCAGCCACATATTCAAAGGTGCCTACGCGGATATGACTGGCAGCAACGCGGGTGAGAATGGCGCCGGGCATGGCGGTTTCGCGGTAAACGGCCTCTCCGCTGAGGGTGACGGCCAGGCTGCGGGTGGTGGGAATGCCGAGCGCGTGCATGGCCTCGCTGATGATGTACTCGCGGAGCATGGGGCCGAGTGCCGCCCTACCATCGCCGGAGCGGGAAAAGGGGGTGCGGCCGGAGCCTTTGAGTTGTATGTCGAAGCGCTTGCCGTCGGGCGTGATCTGCTCGCCGAGTAAGATGGCGCGGCCGTCGCCGAGCATGGCGAAATGACCAAACTGATGGCCTGCATACGCCTGCGCGATGGGCCGGGCGCCCTGAGGCAATTGGTTGCCGCCGAATACCGCCGCGCCGTAATCGGATTCCAACACTTCCGGTTGCAGGCCCAATTCGAGCGCCAGTGTGCGATTGAACAGCAGCAGCCGGGGCGCCTGCACGGGCATGGGCGGCAGTTCGGCGCGGAATATATCGGGCAGGGCGGCGTAGCTGTTATCGAAATGCCAGCCGGCCTGCGGTGTGGGTGTGATCGTGTCCATGCGGGTGAAACAGCAGGAAGAGCCGGGTGGTTGCGGGTATCAGCGCTTGCCGGGGAGCACATACTGGAATCCCACCCGCGCCATGAGGTTTGAAGTCAGGTCGGAAGCCGGGCGGAAAGCCCTGAAATCAGCCTGATATTGCAAAGCGCCCTCTAAGGCAATGTTGGGACTGATGAAATACAACACACCCGCGTCGGCGAAGGGCGTGATATTGAACTGGTCGCTTTCTCCATATTCCCAGATAAAGCTGCTGCCTGCGCCCAAAAACGGCCTCAGCCGGCTTGCATTTTCGCTGCCCGTGAAGTACCGCAGGTGGGGTCGAAATTCATTGATAGGCAAGGTGATAGCAGCGCCCACAGCGAGGCGGTCGCTCAGCATGTATGAGAAAGCAGGCTCAAAACGTTGATTGTCGGAGTTGAGCGTCAGGGTACGGGCTACGCCAAGTAAGAGGCTCCGTTTGCGCAGCGCCCCGGAACCGATCGGCGCATCGTCATCACTGCTTTTTCGGTGCAGATATACCTGAAAACCCAATCGAAAATCGGTTTCTGTGAAATGGTCGCCTGCCGTTGGGAATACCCGCCCGGCGCCCAACATGCCCTCCAGCGCGAATTCGGGCGTAAGAAAGTAGTTGATGCCGCCGCCGGCCTGAACGCGCCAGGTATTGGTTGTTTCGCCGCCTATGGTGATGGTACTGAATGAGCCGCCGGTTTCGAGCAAAAAGGACAGCTTTGATTTTTTGAGCGGAAAATAGTACCGGGCAAAAGGAGAGACGTTTCCCCCGTCATAATTGGCAAACTCTGTGTTGAGCACGGCCAAACCCAGGCCCATGCCCAGCGCCAATCGGTCGGAAACAAAATACCCGACTCGCGGACTGAGGCTCAGTGCATTGAATGAGTTTCCGCCGATATTGGACTGAAAACGCGCATCGCCGCCCAACATCCAGGCGCCCTTTGTGGGTTGTGCCGACAAGGAAAGGAACAACAAACCGAAAAGTGCCGAAAATAAAAGGGACTTCATCATAACAGTGGTTTTAAAGGTGAACAAATGTAACACCAATATCAGACGGATGGTGCGCCGGGAGCGATGGTTTTATTCGAGGGGTTTAACAGTTTGTTAATACTGGAGAGCAGATGAGGAGGGGCAAGGAGCAAGTTGTAAACTTTATTTTCAATTCTGTTTTTTCACCGACGGAGTGCATGGCTATTTTTAGACTTGTTTCGACGGAATCATCATCGGGTGAAAGCGGCTGTTTTCAATTCATTCGGCGCCTTTTAGGGGTTATGTGCTTTTTAAAAATCTCTGTTTGGACTGAAAACAGCTTCGTTTTTTATCTGCCCCGGCCCGTTTCAATAAGTCTGATCTGTACGCAGCAGCCCAATCTATTGAAGGCGCCGCCACATACAGATCATTTATATGCGTCCCAGAACGCAATTGATAATCAAAAACTTACAGTGTACTCTCGAACCTCGTTCTGAGTGAACCTCACCAATGGCGAGCCTGTTCTTTCCGCCAAAATAAGATTGCTGCCATCGGAGAGCCGGGCCGTGATCTTAATTTGGTCCAGGTTCCAGTTGTCGCCGGTAAAGCCGCCACTACCGGAAGTGAAATTGACTTTAAACCAGTTGAGGCTCCCGACCTCCGTGTTGGGCGGCATGGTCATACTGACGGAATTGGTAGAATTGTTGCCCCAGTTGGCCCCGTTGTTCAGGCTGATGCTCGTGTTGGAGCCATTTTTGAAGCCAATCGTACCCAGTGCTTCACTCCCCTGCCGGAGATCATCGCCGCCGGTGCGAAGTGTGATGTCGAGGGATAGGATTTTGGCGGGTTCAATGGGGTCTGGTTTGCACCCCGACATACTGATGCCTGCCAGAACCAACAGGACCACTCCGGTCATGAGGATCATTTTTTGAATCGTTTTCATAAAATGCGTTTTTAAGGTTGAAAAAATTGATTGAATACCCCTCTATCTGCTTCTTTCTGAAATTGTTACCCCATTTGCATTTGGGTTGCAGAAAAAAAAATATTTTTGCAGAGGTTCTAACACCTGCTTACACCTATGAGTACTCAACACATTCCTCACGACGACCAATACATTCTTGAAGCGCTGGTACAACATGATTCCAGCGTTGTTGCGGCTGTCTATAGGGATTATTCCGATATGATACGGGCCTTAGTTACGGAAAATGGGGGTGCAACGAATGATGCCGGCGATGTTTTTCAAGATGCGCTCATAGATATTTATCGTCAGGCACAAAGAGGATATGTACTCACCTGTTCTTTCAAATCCTTTTTATACACGGTTTGCCGCAACAAATGGCTGGACGAGCTTCGGCGACGCGGGCGAATGGAAGTAACAATAAAAGGTTCGGAACGATTTACTACCGAAATAGCCGAGGACAACGCAGATCGTTTAGATCAGCACGAGGAGCGGTTGGCTCTGCTGGCAGCCACCGTTGAAACCATGGGGCCTTCCTGTCGCGATATTTTGAAATTGGCATGGACGCCTCATTCCCAAACCAATAAGTATCCCGCTCTATCGGAAGTCGCAGAACAGTTGGGATTGAGCTATGCTTATTTGCGCAAAAAGAAATCAGAGTGCGAACAGGCATTGCGAGAGAAAATGAAAAATGCTCCCGAATTTACACAACTCAAAGACCAATAAGCTATGACAGATACTTACACATTAATGGAAAAATACTTAGACGGAACCTTGGCCGGAGATGAGTTGAGCACATTTGAGGCTCAATTGCGTAAGGATAAAATATTGCAGGCCGAGTTGTCTATGCAACGACAGGGCCGGGCTGCATTAGGTGCTGTTGCGGATAGCGAGGTAGCCGATTTTGAAAAAATATTGAAAAAAAACTCGGCGCACTATTTCCCTGTCGAATCCCAGCCTGCCGGAACGATCTCTAAAGCAGCCCCTCGAATCGTATGGCGAAAATGGTTGGCTGCGGCGGCGGCTGTTCTGGCGCTCGTTTTCGCAGGTCTCAAATGGTATGCCACTGCAAAATACGAAATATCAGCTATTTTGGCACAGCACTACGCCCCGGCGGCCACTCCGGCCACCTTATCGGGTGAAACTTACGATTTACAAGAAGCCTATACCGCCTATCGAAACCAAAAGTATGCAGTTGCCATTCAAGCATTTAATGCAGCGCCTGCCGATGACCCGCAATATACCGAGGCCATGCTCTTCAAGGGGTATGCCTGCTATGAGTCGGGGCAATATGGGGCAGCACTCGCAGCGTTTGATCTGGTAATAAAAAGTAGCGATGCACGTTTTTTGCACAACGCAGAATGGCACAGGCTGTTGGCTGCACTTGCCGAAAACCCGAAAAGCGAACCGGCGCAGGCATATCTTCAACAAATATTGGGCGATGCATCGCACCCTTATTACGCCGAAGCGAAAAAAATAGAGAGACAATTAAAAAGCCCACTCCGCTATTTGGCGGGGTAACAATTGGATCGGATTTTCGATTTAGCAGAAATAGAATCAATTTTGTACACATCTTAAACCATTCACATGAGAACCACCCTTTTATTTCCTGTAGCCGTGACCGTAGTATTGGCGGTCTTTTTGTTTGCCTGTGAGCCTCCTCCATTAGATATGAATGCTACGCTCAGCATTCATCAACTATTGGCGGATGATATTCAGGCAGAATTAGATAGCCTCGAAACAACACCCGGCACTGAAAACGACGCCATTGAAACGGATGTACCCATCACCGAAATCGAAATTTCGAAAGAACGAGAGGTCTTGGAAGAACAAATGAAGTATGAAAGGACCAATGCTACATACATCAATGAACAATTATGTAACGGCATCCCCAATTGCCCGCCCCGTGCTTTGTCGAGAATCGGCGAACCTTGTGGCAAGGGCAAATGCTATGATTTATCTCTGTTTAAAAGATGGGCATGCCGGTTCGAATTGCAACTAAAGGTCAGCATTTACGACGCACAAAACAATCTTGTTTTTGAGAGTTTGCCGGGTAATGAAAAAGAAAAGTATGAAGGGAACAGCGGTATCAGAATCATTACCCTTCCTGAAAACTTGGCTGCCGGACAGCTTTACCGGATAGACTTTCAAGAAGGTGGACGACAAAGGAGTACTTTTGCAAGTTTCTAAAGGGCAGCTGATTACGCTATAAGGTATTTTGACAGAGGCATTCTTGGGGCATTGAGCGTCAGGAATGCTTTCCGTTTTTGGCCAATAAACAACACACTGATGAAAAGAAGAATACTGCTTTGGGGCGGAATGTTGTTTCTCATTACTTCGATTTCGGCTCAAACAGATGACGACCTCCGTGCATACCAAAAGAAAGTACTGGAGGAACTCATTCCCGCGTGTGAGGCCAATAGCGATAGCCCGTGCATCTTTGATCATCTCAAAAAGCTCACCCGAAAATTGGAAGATGCCCAGAGCTGGAAAATGTATGTGGATATCTTAAGTGTTCAGATTGAGTATGCCCGTCAGTGGGATCGTCTGGATATTTTTTATGAAACACTCAAAACGGCACAAAAAGTAATTCCTGAAAAAAAGAAACACCTGGCGGGGGAATACGAAGACCGATGGATGGAGAACCAGCTCTTGTGGGGCAGTTATTATTACGAACAGGGCGATTGGGCACGGGCGCACCAAAAGTTTAAAGAAATGGAAACGGATCTTCAGGCGCAGTCTCCACCGTCACAAACCACCAATGAACATTTAGCTTCTACCTGTAAATACCTCGGCGCCATTCACCGGAGATGGGCGGAGTACGATATCGCATACCAATATTATCTCAAAAGTATTGACTACGAAAAAGCCGTCGGCGAAGACGAGCGCAGTTCCGGCTATATCGCCCTGCCCAACAAGCACCTCGGAGATCTGTTTTTTCAGCGAGGAGATTTTGAAAAATCGGAATATTATTACCTTAAGGCAAAACAGATTTATACCCAAACCGACACCACCCAACGCCGAAATCGCAATGGACTGACCACCACGATTCTGGGCTTGGCCAACCTTTACAAAACCAATGGTAAGTTTTCCGCAGCCGTCGGCGCCCTGCGGGAGGCAGAAATGGCGGAAGGCAACAGCAGAGGGCTTGATTTTGATCTCTGGTTCCACTTCGGCGAACTTTACGCTGCACAAGGCAACCTCGCCCAGGCCCACCATTATTTCAACCGAGCCTTCGACCGCCGTTTCCAGGTCTTCGGTCTCAAACACTACAAAATAGCCGAAGTGTTTTCCGCGTATGGCGAACTGGCTGCCCGCCAGAACGACTATGCCTGCGCCCTCGAACACTATCAATCGGCGCTCATCAGTCTTACCGAGGGCTTTGATGAAACCGACATCCGGCAAAATCCGGTTCGTTTTCAAAGTACCTTCATACACAAAGACATCGTGAGCGTTTTGGGGCGCAAAATAGAAACGCTGCGCCGTTGGGCCGCCGTCAGTGAAAATGACGAGTATTTACTCAGCGCCTGGGCCACCGTACAAGCTGCTGTTCAGGCTGTAGATATTCTCAAAACCGGTACTTTGCAAAGTGAAGACGATAAGCTGCTTTTCTTTCGCCAGAGCGCACAAATTTTTGAGCACGGCATACAGATTGCATGGGAACTGGGCCCGAAGTTTCACGCCGCTGCATTCGAACTCTCGGAAAAAAGCAAGGCCATCGTATTGCTCGATGCTTTTCGCAATGCCAATGCGCTCCGGCTGGCAGGTATTCCCGACAGTCTGCTGGAACGCGAGGCACAGCTCAAATACGAAATATCCGCCGCCGAAGATACCCGGTTCAAAGGAGATCAGAGTCCGGAATTGCGAGATCGTTTGCTGTCTCTGCAAAACGAGTACCGAGCATTATTGAGTCATTTTGAGCAAAATTACGCACAATACTATCGTCTGCGGTATGACCATGCCGTCATCTCTTCGTCGGATGCTCAACAATCGCTTCGCAGAGGGCAGTCGGCTGTCGCCTTTTTTTGTGGAACTCAAAGCCTGTTCGCATTCGTCCTGCATTCAGATGGCATGACGATGTATCAACTTCCATCCGGAGAACCCATAGATGCGTTGGTCACCAACATGCGGGCGGGCATTTATGACTACTTTCTCGCTTCTCAGCGCACCGCCGCAGTGTATGAATCCTCGGCGGCGCAATATGTGCAAAGTGCCTCCCGGCTTTATGATGTACTGCTCGCGCCTTTTGCAGCAATGCTCCCTGAAGACGTGCTCTTTATTCCCGACGGAGTGCTGGGGTATCTGCCGTTTGAAGCGCTCCTCACAGCGCCGCCGCCGGGGTCGGCTACTCGTTTCAAAACCCATCCTTATTTACTCCATCGGCATCGCATCAGTTATTGTTATTCAATGACGCTATGGCAGGAAATGCAGCAAAACCCGAGTGCCAACCGAAAACTGGCAGCATTTGCGCCTGCTTTTCGACCTGCGGCTTCATTGCAACCAATGGCTCTGCGCGGCGCCTTAGACACCTTGTATTTCAATCGCCCGGAGGTGGAAGAAATCGCTTCCGTTTTAAAGCAAGCGGGCGCATATTCAGGCAGGCAGGCTGTCAAATCGCAGTTTATGCAAATAGCGCCTCATGCCGGTATCCTGCACATTGCATCGCACGGTATTGCCAACGACACGGCATCGGGGTATTCTTTCATCGCATTTACGTCTGCCGACCCCAGCTCCGACAGCAGCCGGCTCTATGCCCGCGAACTGTACAATTTGCGCCTCAATGCAGCTATGGTGGTACTCAGTGCCTGCGAAACCGGCATCGGCGAGTTGAAAAAAGGGGAGGGCATCATCAGTTTGGCCAGGGCTTTTGCGTATGCGGGCGCACAGTCGGTCGTTTCCACGCTCTGGTCGGTGAATGACGAATCTACTACCCACATTATGAGGGCTTTTTACAAAGACATCCGCGCCGGCAACACCAAATCGGAAGCCCTGCGAAACGCCAAAGCAACCTATATCCGGCACAGCGCTGAAGATATGGCCGCACATCCTTTTTATTGGTCGGCATACATAGCCGTCGGCGATATGCGACCGCTGTATAGAGCAAGGGTCTGGTTGATGGCCCTCGGCATACTGGTACTGGCAATGACGGGCCTGGGGTTTTGGCGGAGAAGCAGGATGAAAGCTCAAACCCAGGAATCATGACCTTTTTATCAAGGGCTTTGAATCAGAAAATTTGAGCAAAATTCTTGTAGATACTTAATTACACGCTACTCAAGCCCGCCGGTACTTATCACTTCGTCTTCCGAAACATAAAGTACAAGCCGATGAGTACAAAGGGAATGCTGAGCAACTGCCCGGTGCTGAGCACATTGCCGAAAGCGCTCTCGAAGCCGCCCTGACTCATTTTGAAGTATTCCCACACGATGCGCACGCCCCAGATCAGCACCAAAAAGAACCCAAAGAGGTAGCCGGGTTTGTGGCGTTTGTCGGTTTTCCAGTAGGTGTAGAAGAGCACGGCGAAGATGAGGAAATAGCTGATGGATTCGTACAACTGCACCGGATGGCGGGGTACCATGCACAGCTCGGCGCCCATGTCGTTGAAGCCCGTTTTGACGCAGGAGGAGGCGATCTGAGCGCACTCTTCGCATTTCACCCAGGTGTCGCGGGCGGCGTTTTTGAACAAGAAACCGATGCCGCTGTCGGTGGGTTTGCCTACGATTTCGGAGTTCATGAGGTTGCCGAGGCGGATGAAGCCGCCGGCCAGGGCGGTGGGCACCACAATTTTGTCCAATATCCAGAGGATGGATTTTTTGGAGACGGTGCGCGAGAAAATCCACATGGCCAATATGATGCCGATGGCGCCGCCGTGACTGGCGAGGCCGCCCTCCCAGATTTTGAGCATTTCGCCGGGATGCTGCGAGTAGTAATCCCAGTCGTAAAAGAAGACGTGCCCGAAGCGCGCGCCCAGCACCGCGCCGGCTACCACATAGATGAAGCACTTGTCGAGCCAGGCTTCCGGGGCGTTTTCGGCCAGAAACATGCGGCGCACCATGAACAGGCCCAGCAGGAAACCCAGTGCAAAGAGCAGCCCGTACCAGCGCAGCGTGAGCGGCCCCAGTTCGGCTATTTCGGGGAGGGCGTTCCAGGTAATGTAGGCGAGTGTCGTCATGGCTATGTAGTTTTGAGGGCGCTAACTTAGAGCTTTTCAGGGAATAATTGCCTACTTTTGGCCGATGCGAAGAGAAGAACAAGACCAAAACATCATATTCGGCAGGCATCCGGTATTGGATGCGCTGAACGCCGGGCAGGAGATTGACCGGGTGATCCTGCAACAGGGCACGCGCGGGGAGTTTGAGAAAGAAATCCGCCATGCCTGCCGCCGCTCGGACGTGCTGCTGCAAGTGGCGCCCAAAGAACGCCTGGACCGATTGGTGCGGGGCAATCACCAGGGGGTGGTGGCCTACGCGGCCCTGATACAGTACCAGCCCTTGGACGATGTGCTGGCCTCCGTGTTTGAGCGCGGCGAAACGCCCCTGCTGCTCATGTTGGACAGCATCACCGATGTGCGCAATCTGGGGGCCATAGCCCGCAGCGCCGAGTGCAGCGGGGTTCATGCCCTGATATTGCCCGCCAAAGGCAGCGCCCAGATCAACGCCGAAGCCATCAAAACTTCTGCCGGCGCCCTGCACAATCTGCCTGTTTGCCGGGTGAACAGCTTGGTGAGTACCATGCAGCGCCTGCAGGATTCGGGGGTGAAGGCCTTGGCCGGCGATTTGCAGGCCGAGCATCTCCTTTTCGAGACCGACCTCACGGGGCCGCTGCTGCTGATTGCGGGTTCGGAGGGGGAGGGCGTGAGCCAGGCGCTGCTTTCGCGCATCAATGAGCGTTTTATTATTCCGCAGGCGGGTACTACCAATTCTTTCAATGTGTCGGTAGCAACGGGCATTATGTTGTATGAGGTGATGCGGCAGCGGAGGGGGTGAGTTTTAGGATTATTTTTTTATCGCCCCTTATGAAAATGGTGATTTGTTATTGTTTTTTGCCATATCTCTTAAGCTCAGTAAAATGTGTTCTGCATCATTGTTTTCAAATGACAAGAAAGATTTAGAGCTTATAATTAAGTATTTTTCTGTTGTATTGTCATCATTTTTCATTTCAACCGTGGTATATTTTATTGATTTTAACTGAAACGATGTAGGGTATCCTATTTTGTCAAATGAGTAAGTCTTAGCTGGTCTGAATTTTTTCCTTAAAACAACTTTACCTCCAACTACTCTGGCATCGCAAACATAAATAAATTGGTAAATAACAAACCCTGTGAATACAAGGAATATTATTCCTCCTATCAACATGCCAATATGAAATTCTTGCTCTTGAGTTACTAAAATCATTACTGGAATCATTAGCAATGCAAGGGCGCAGCTTACATACAGTCTGACATTTGTCCAATTAGACGACAATTTAATTCCTTCTTGTGTGTTCATGTTTTTTTATTTTACTTGGTTTTCGCAACAGCGTACTTTACGCTGTACAAAGATGCGATATTTAAAGCAATTTCCGCAAAACGATTATTTTGAAATCCTCACGCAGCAGCTCCGACAGAAAGCCTTCCAGGATGTCGAAGTTGGCTTTGTTGCAGAGCAGGCGCTTCATTGCCCAATCAAAATCGACGTTAGATGTATTTATTCAGTAATAGTGGATATAATTTCTTTACCATCCGAGCCTTCAAAACATTCAACTATTACCCCTCTACCATAGGGCAAATCGTATTTATCTCTAAAGATTTTTGCTGAACTAATGTCATTAAATTCACCAATCATCATTCTTGTACAATTTGCAGCTTGATTATTTTTTATATGGAGCTGTAAATTTCCCGAAATAAATTCTGACATCTTTTCTCTAACTTCACGTTCTATCGCTTTATAATTTGAGGAACACAATACTTGAACGTAATAAACATGGTTGGTTTTTATATTTTCTTTGGTATTATTATATACATCTTCTTCATGTTCACTAACTTTGTTTAAGCACCTAATCAGTTTAGCTCGTCCAATTGCTCTTCCTTCTTCATTTTCTACAGTCCCACTTAAAGACTCTATTTGCCTAACTCCAATGTTATTAAATGTGATTAAAGATAAGCTATCCTCAAACGATGATGTTTGTTTTACAATTTTTATCTCGATTCTATCTTCTGCTTCAAATATTTCTCCGATTAATCTCCATTTACTTGTCTCATCACTATATATATATCCACTAAGGTTACATTGGGTTTTTGATATATTACCTTCTAATATTTTATCAAAAGAGGGGAGTTCTCCATCTCTCATGCGTAGTTTCAGTTGATAACAACCACTCAAGTCTTTCAGAAAACATGCCGGTGTAAAATATCTACTTCCTCCAAAATGCTCAGACAATTTATTTATAACGACCGGATCCCGAATTATACCGAAGTAGGCTAATCCAAAATAAATGAGTAAAATAACTAATAGAATTAACAGCAAATTCCAAAACCACTTCATATTGTTTATTATTTCTATTACGTCCTAACGTTGGGCTTTACGAATGTGCGCTGCTGCGTTGGCTTTTGCGGGTGGGTTTTGCAGCGCATTTTCGTAAAGCCGTTGATGGGCGGTTTATTTATTACGCTGATTTTCAAGGATTTGAGCAATCCGTTCTTCTGTGATTTTCAAATATTTGGCAATGGTTTTAGTTGAAACACCATCTTTGTGCATTTCCAAAACTACTTCAATTTCCTTGTCTTCCTTGCCCTTGTTTATCAAGTCTTGCGCATCAGCCATTTTTGTATGCTGTTGGCTGGCAATATCTCGAAGCCCTTTTAAATACCTTTTATATTCTTTTGCATCTTTCTCGTTCAGTTTCATTTCGTCAAGTCGCTCACTTGCTTCTTTCAAACCCTTCGCCGAAAAATCTGCTTTAATCTCTGCGTTCTTGAAAAAATAAATCCACTCGTCGAGTTTATCCTTTACCCGATTACCGAATTTACCCACTTTGATTACCCAAAATTCAGGGTAGATTTCGTGGATATTGTTCTTTTTGTAAAGTTCAATTTGTTTGTCAGCGAGAGTTAGAATATCGTGCTTATGAATACCTTTAAAAACGGTCGTTCCGTGATAAACGTAGTCCTTGCCTTGACCTAAATCAAAGTATGCAATTGTAATTGCAATTACCTTTTTTACTTCGGCATACGCTTGACCCTCCTTGATGTGCTCTGTGATAGCCTTGGCTGCACCGAAAAGCATTCGATGGAAATAGTCGTACTCCTTGCTATTTTGGACTTCGATAATAACGAGTTCACCCTTTGAGTTCTCAACGAGAATATCCACACGGTTGGATTTGTCGTCTTCCGTTTCCTTGTTGCTTTCGCTTTCAAGGATTTGCTTTATCTTGATTTCTTCTTCCAACAATTCGGAGAGAAACCCTTCGAGGATGCCGAAGTTTGCTTTGTGGCGAAGCATTTTTTTCATCGCCCAATCGAACCTTATTAGTTTTTTTGCCATTTTTGCAAATTTTGATGCAAAAATACGAAATATTACGAGTTAACGATAGTATTTTTATTTCTTTTCACACCACCAATAGTTAGTACAGCAACTTTTCAACATACCAAACTCACCCTCATTGATTACTATTATCTTTTGTTTTTTTGCTTCGAGTGGCAGGTCATGGATGTATTCTTTGTTGAAAAAAGGCTTATGGTTTGCAATCAAAATTGATTCTGGTATTTCTAATTTACCAGTATATTGCATTATTTCTCCGACAGAGTAATTTACATTATTGGCATATTGAAAGAATGACTTGAAATGTTCATCCATCCTTTGACCGAAAGACCTGTCAGTTTTCCCTATATATGCTAAAACATCCCTGCCATATAAATGAGAATCGCAATAGATTTGATACAAAACATTTTTTGCCTCCATTTTTTCAAATTTATCTGCTGCCCATTTTATCCTTGGCTTCCATCTAATGATGATTTCTTCGTATTCCGTCATATTAATATTTTTAATTTATTTTTTATTTTTAGTCCCGCCCATCTCGTCTATACTCGTCAACCCCTCCATAGGCGCAATGGCGTGTATGCGCCTCGCGCCGGGTTTATATACGCCACAACGGATATATCGAAAGGCGCATTGCGCATTTTACTTACCCTTTATGGCGTATAAATCCGAATGTGCGACGGGGTAGCTTCCTTGTTCGAGCAAAGCCTTTCGGAGCTTAGCCTGTCACTTCAGGGATTCAAAGTACTTTTGGTGCGTGCAAAGTTAAACCATTCCTTCAACAATGTCAACCCCGGTCTCAAAAAGATGCGCCCCCAATACATAAAGCCCCACACCCCCATCTATACCGGCACACACAAGACCTGCCAGGCGTTTCGAGCCTGCCTGCTTTGCCCGCAGACAGGCTCGAAATTCCCAATTTTCACAACGGAGTCATTTCCCACATCGCGTTTTGAAATTCCCCGAACGAAAAATCTAATTATTTTACAAAGCAACAAGCTCGCGGCTCGTGCCACGCCTGTGGCGTGGTCGCAGCTTTTTGCAGGGCGCTGAATATATACCCTCAATCAAAAACAAACTCCAGTTCCACCCTCCGGTTGAGTTGCCGCCCGGCCTCGGTATTGTTGTCGGCAAAAGGTTTGGCCGAGCCGAAATACTCCATCACGAGTTGTTCGCGGCGCACGCCCTTGCTGAGCATGAAGTTATACACCGACTCCGCCCGGTCTTTCGAGAGCAGGAGATTGGCGCGTTCGGCGCCTTTGTTGTCGGTATGGCCCGCAATGCGCAGTCGCCAGTCGGAGCGGTTTTTCATCAGTTCGGCGAGTCTTTCCAGATGCGGCGAAGACTGCTGCCAAATCTGCACCTGCGCCGATTGGAAGTACAGGCTGCGCACCGCCAATTCCAAAAGGCTGCTCTCTTCGGGCGTCACTACCGGGCAACCCTGGTTGGAAGCCGGGCCAAAAGTACCGGGGCATTTGTCGAGCGGATCGGGTGTGCCGTCATGGTCGCTGTCGGCATCGGGGCAGCCGCGGTTGACGAAACTGCCGGGCACGTCAGGGCATTGGTCAAACTGGTCAATGATGCCGTCGGCATCGCGGTCGTTCACCGGGCAACCGTTGTTCATGGCCACGCCCACAATGCCGGGACAGTCGTCCTGATGATCGGGAATGCCGTCGCCGTCGCGGTCGCCCCAGGGGCAGCCGTTGTTGTCGGGTGGACCGGGCACATCGGGACAGAGGTCCAAATGATCGGGGATTTCATCTGCATCGCGGTCGCTCACGCCCTTTTCTGCAAAGATGTCTTCGGGGCAGCCGCCGTTGCGTTCCGGGCCGGAGGTATCGGGGCATTTGTCGTCTTTATCGGCCACGCCGTCGTTGTCGCGGTCGTGTTTCTGGCGTTCGAAGCGAAACACCAGACTGATCTCATGCGAGCCGGAATTGGCGTGTCGCAGGCCGGAAGTGGTGAAATCATACGAATACGAGACCTCCAACATGCGCCCGGCGGCAAATCCCGCCATAGCGGCCAGCGCCTCCTGCGAGCGGTACAAGCCACCCACCCAATAGCGATTCATAAAAATACCGCGCAGCGCCGCCTCCGGCTGTATGGGAATGCCCTCGGTCATTTTGAGCATCACGGAGGGTTCCAGCCGGAAGTGTTCGCTCAGCGACCAGTCGTAGCCCGCCACCATGTAGTAGTGGCTTTCCAAGCGGCTCAGCCTGCCCGGATCGCCGAAACGCAGGCGGGGTTCAAACAACTGCGGAATGGAAAAACCGAAGTAAAAATCGCCGCTCTGCACATGCAGGCCCGCATTGAAATCGGGCGCCCAGAGACCGGTTTGCGCATTGAGAATGACCGGATCGTCAAGGTCGCGCACTGTGAAGTCGTCCATGAGCCGCAATTGGTGAAAACCGCCGGCAAAGCCCGCCGAAATGGTGGTTTTTTCGCCGATGCGTTGGGTATAAGACAACATCAAAGTGCCGCCGCTGCGCCGCAATGCGCCGGCCTCGTCTTTGAAAAAATACCCGCCCACGGCAAAAGGTACGCGCCGCAACCGACTCCTCACGGCGGCAATACGCGTGACGGGCGCATCGGGGAAACCCGTCCATTGTTTGCGATAGTACAGGTTCACTTGCAGATCGGTGGCCATGCCGGTCGTAGCCGGATTGAAGCCATATTGATTGAGCAAATAATTGGTAAACAAAGGGTATTGCTGCGCCTGCAACGCCATGCTGCCGACAATGAAAACCACTAAAAACAGGATACTGCGCCTCAGCTTGCTCGCGGCTCGCAGCTCGAAGCTCGCAGCTCGCAGCTTTTTGAAAATCATCAACAGATAGGAAAATAAGTATAAATGTTTCATGCTCATGGATTTTAACGGATGATGGTGACGGAGCCTTTCAGCACGGTGTCGGCCGGGTCTCCGAGGTGTATGAGGTAGAAATAAGCGCCCATCGGCAGTATCGAATCGTCGTTGCGGCGGCCCTCCCAGTCGTTGGCATAGCCTTGCGCTGTGTAAATCAGGCCGCCCCAACGGTCGTAAACACTGAGCCGGCTGCCGGGAAACTGCTCGATGCCCTCGATGATCCAGCGGTCGTTTTTGCCGTCGCCGTTGGGCGTGAAGACATCGTAAAACGTCAGTCCTTCGCAGAGCCTGCCGACCTCGAACTCTAAGTATTGCGGGCAGTCGTGGCTGTCGCTGAGGGTCACCGAGTAGCTGCCTTTGGCAAGATTGCCGGCGGTGGCGCTGCTGCTGCCCTCGCTCCATTGGTAGGAATAGGGCGCTGTGCCTCCGCTGACCGACAGGGCGATGCTACCGTTGAGACTGCCGAGGCAACTCTCGTCGCGAATTTGCTCTGTGGCGCGCAGGCTGTCGGGGCTGCTCACGGTGGCGGTTCCGTTGCGCAGGCAGCCGTTGGCGTCGGTGATGGTGTAGGCGTAGTCTCCGGGCGAGAGTCCGCCGATGTCAATGCCCGCATCGCCGTTCGACCAGGCAACGGAGTACGGCTCGGTACCGCCGGTGAGAAACAGACTGATGCCGCCGTCTTCCTCTTCGCGGCACCACAGGTCGCTCACATTGGCCACCGCCGTCATGGGGATGACCGGCACGTCGAGCAGCAGGGTATCGGTGTTGCGGCAGTCGTCGGTCAGCACTTCGAGGATGATCATTTTGACGCCGGGTGCCAGGTAGCCCACTTCTCCGGGAGCGAGTTCGTAAGAGGCCTGCGGCTGCGCGCCGAGTCCGAAGGTCCAGAAAAACTGTGTCGTCGGATCGGGTTGGTCCAAATAGTTGAAAACATAGAGGCTGCCGCAGTTGTCGGGTGACAGGGCAAGGGCTTCCATCAAAGCCTGTGGCGAAGCGGCGCAGGTAGTGGGTTGCTGGAATCCCTGGCGGAGGTAGTTGGTATTGTTGGCAATGGTGCCTGCGTTGGGCGGCTGTGCCACCGTGCTGCGCAGGCGATAACCCGTGGCGCCCACGAGTGCCGAACCGCCTGTACTGCCGATGACGCTGCGGCGGATGCCCTGCGCTTGCGCGGAACTGCCGGCAAGCAACAACAGACACAACGCCGGCCACCAACGTTGAAGGTTGAAAATGTGGCTCATGGCGTATCAGTTGTTGTTTTTCAAATAGCCGGTCAGGATGATTTCCTCTGCGTTGGGATTGCGCAAAGTAACCCCCGACGGCGCGATCATGGCTTTGAGATTGCTGCTGAAAAAGTCAATCACCGTGCCGTCATACGATACCGGCATGGTAGCTGTCGTGCCGCTTTTGATGACCAAATACCGCCCGATGGGCACCTGGTAGGAGTTGCCTCCATTGGGTTGCAACACAATGACCACCGGGTTGATCTGCGAGGTTTGATTGACCAAAAAGCCGGTGCAGCGACAGTTCGAGACGGTGGTTCCTGCCGGAATGAGCGGCTGTGAGGGATTGGTAAAATGCCGCCCGATGGCATTGCCTACGCCGGGCAGCCGCACCTCGCTTTGCGATGCCGTAATGTAAAAATTCCTGCCCGCCGGCACGGTGTAGCTGTTGAAAACATAAAGGAAAAAGGCGTGGTCAATGCCTTCGGGAAAATCGAAAGTGGCGCCCGGGGCATTGAAGGGACTGACCGCATTGAGCGCCACAAAGTTACCATTGGAAATCCGGATGGTATCTCTCGATATGGAAAGCGTTTGAATCTCGTTGAGCGAGTCCTTGTCGAAGTCGTCCACTGCCGAACCGGCCAGGGTGGCAAATTGCGCAATACCGGCATTGTTGGCGTAGGCAGCCGAGTTGGCGGTGCCGGCGTTGTTGGCATAATCCGCTACAAAAGCGTTGGCGGCCAGCACGGCCAATTCCGAAAAACCGGCCGTATCGGCGCGGACGGCGTGCCGGGCTTCCTCAGCGTGATGCGCCACGATGGCGCTGTCGGCCAAAATAGCCCGTTGAGCGCGGCCCGCCACGGTGGCGCTGTCGGCCAATAATGCGGACTGAGCGCGGCCGGCCACGATGGCGCTGTCGGCCAGTATGGCGCGTTGAGCCTGATGGGCTACGGCGGCGCTGTCGGCCAGCAAAGCGCGTTGGGCAAGGCCCGCTACTGCCGAGCTGTCGGCAAAAACGGCTCTGTCGGCGCTGCCCGATTTTTGGCTGTACAGCGCGTAAGGCACGGAGAGCAATGGGTTGGTTCCCACAAAGTTGTAGGCTGTTCCGCCGTCGGGGTCCATGTCAATGCGGAGGAAGTACGGCCCGGCCTCCCAGGCGATATTGGCGAAAGCAGGCAGCGTGCCGCTTTGCGGGGTTCCCTGTCCGATGGAGAGGGTAAAGAGGCCAAACTCGTCGGTGCTCACGGCGTGGGTTTCTACCCAGACGGCGGCGCCGGAGGGGCTGCCCTGCAAAACAGAGGCGCGTATGCCGATGGCGCGGTTGGTGAGTTCTTTGCCGAGATTGTCGGTGGCGATGGCCTGGTAGCTGAAAGCCTGCGGGGCTTGCGCGAAGGCGAGTGCCGGCAGCAGCAGCAAAGTAAGGAGCGTAAAGCGTTTCATCATTCGGTTGCGTCTTATTGGATTACAAAATGTTGGTTTACAAAATCTTCCACTCCCCGACGCACAGCAATAGGGATTCCGGTTCTGCCGGCGTTCGCGTTGAAAGGCGGGTGCGAACACAGCAAAACACAGTACCCCGCCTGTGCGGCAGGCGACGATAGAGTAGATAGTAATCCTATGAGCGTAAACCGGAATGTTGCAGTCAAAAAGTGTACGTCACTCGCTTGCTTTGCGAGTGGTTACTGCCCGGCGAATCGGTTAATGGGCCGGTTGAAAGCATGGCTGATAGTCTTTCGGGGCGCAAGTTGTAGCTTTTTTCAACGCAGCGCAAGAGGGAAGGGAAAGTTTTTTTTGAAAAAGGGGATTTTCTTCGCGGCTGTCGGCTTAAGAAAAAAGGGAGCAGTTTGTTTAGCTAAGTAGTGGGGCAAAAATAAATGTTCATTTTCTTTAGGCCAAAGGATTAGATAAGGCACTTAAAATGAAACGTTTACCTATCTAATCCTTTGGCAAAAATGACCACTTTATTTTTTATCATCCCTTACCATAAATCAGTCGCAAAATCTCCTGCCCGTCTTCGTTGTAGTAGATGGTACCGCCGGGATTCATTTCCGGCCAGGGCGACCCGATGATTTTTTCTTTTTGAATCACATCGTACTTGCTGATCTGTCCGAACTGAACTGCCACGGAATAATTTCTACCGCCCGGATTTTTGGCAATAAAAGCCTGCCCGGAGAGGTTGTGCGCATTGTCGAAGTAGTTGTCCCAGAAAAGGGGGATCAGCAATTGAGCCGGGTCTGCCCACAAGTTTGGATTTTTCGCCTGTTGCATCTCGAACATGAGCATCAATTGAGCATAAACATCTTCCGGCGAACTAGTCCTTACATCCAACCTATAGTAATGTATGGTTTTCCACGTTTTAACGGTATCGAAAACCGGAACGAATTGGGACTCCAGCGCCGCTTCAGGGCATTCTACGGCAGCCTTGTGTACAGACCATATAGTGGTATCCTTTCCTTCAAAACAATAGCGTCGGTACTCCATATTCACCTTGCATGTAAGTCGTTGCTGCCCGGTGCAGGGCGTTGAAATACAGCCTGTCACGAGCGCTGCTAAAAACAATTGCATGATCTTCATGATTCCGTATTTTGTTTTACGAAAGACAGCTCATTTTTAATATAAGTTTCTACCAGCGCCGAGATTCTGCTTTATCCATTCGCTAAATCATAAGACAGCATTTTGTCGGGGAAGAAACCCCGCCGCCCCCTGCCCGAAAACAGGCAGAGGGCGAAAGGTTGTAGGATTGAAAAAACCGCAGTGAAGATCAGCAGCCCATCACGCAGCAGTAGTAGGCATCGCCGGCAGCATTGACATCCTGAAAAGCGCGATCAAGGCATCTCACTCAATCACCATTTTTTCCTTTTTGCATGATCTCAGACGCAAATCCCCCATATTCAGCAATTGCTCATCGGATATTGTACTCACCTTGTAACCATATACGCCTGCCGGAATATCCAACTTACATTCTGACTTGTCCGGCTGTATGATGAGAAAACAGGCAATGCTCCCTTCCGACCTGTGGCCAAGTTCCACTTTAACAGTAGTTTTGGATTTGTTCTCAAAACATACATCCGATTTTCCTTCGCAGTTGGCCTTGTCGTCAGCTTTATCCTTTTGCACTAATTTGATGATCTCTAAAACCACTTTTGCGCCTTCCAATACGCGCCCGGAAGAAGAATCATCTGTTTTGGATTACACCCGATGTCATAAGTGTACATAGGAGGCTGTTGCCGCGATTGTTGATAAAGACGGATTCCTTTTTTGATGCTCGACTCCCCATCGGCTACGATTTGTACAGCCGGTCCGACGCGTTGCTCTACCTTCTGGAGCCGCTTATACAGCCCCTCTCCACTTGACCAGCGGCACAAACTTATGTCTAATACTTGTATCTGGGGTAGGTGCAGCGTACAGTCCTCCCAACTGCGCAAAGAGGACAACCGTACACCCAAAATCAGCAGGCATTTTTCCAATCCTATTTGATGCGCATAATCCACTATATATATCCAGTCTTGTGCCCACTGTACGGATTGATGTAGCTTATAGTACCCCACTCGCAGTACCCACTGTCTGACCGCTAAATAGCCGGGGGGAGTTGAACCCATCAAATGGCTCCACATTTTCCATTGACGCGCTATGCAACGATAGCCACTACTGCTCCACAGATACCACCCAATACTTATATATACCTGCCATAATGGAAATTGGTACCCCTTGACCGGAGGACACACATTTGCAGGTACCAGTAGCGACGCAGTATTCATGTATGGCTCTGTTGATTTTACAATGCCTGTGTTGGGCGCTTGTTGTTGTATTGATTTGTCTCGCCAGTGCCTGACCTGATTTTCCAAATCCCGAATCCGCCAATTGGCACTCCTTAGACTCAAACGACGTTTTTTGGCTTTCTCTCGCCATTTTAAACGGCTCCTTTGTAAAAAATCTACTAACTTACACTCGCTTAATTTGTACCCTAACTTGTCTGCTCTTTCCCATTTTTGTATCTTTTAAGTCGGCTAAGTTAGGGTTTTTTATGTCAGGGTTTTTCACATTGACAGACCAAAAGTGGTGGGAACGGTTTCGAGCCTTTGGACTTGATATGAAACAGCCTAGATGACACCTTTACTCCTCCTGTGTTTTTCACCCGATTTCAATATCTTGTACAGGGAAAAGATGGCTCCAAAATGGTTGAGGGCAAAGGAATAGTCGAAAAATCGCATTTGAAACTCTCCTACAAGCAAAGGATACTCATCTCTTTTGAATTTGCCGCTCTCAGCTTTAGTAAACCACAAAAAAATCAGTACGCCTATCAATTGCATGGCTTTAATGAGGATTGGATGTTTATGGAAAACAACCGGGATATTACCTTTACTAACCTGGCCCCCGGCCAATACACACTGCGAGTCAAAGGCTCCAATGGCGATGGATATTGGAATAAAAAACCTGCGGAACTCCACATTACCATCCTCCCGCCCTGGTACTGGGCCTGGTGGTCGAAGAGTCTCTACCTGCTCCTGTTGGCTGGGCTGTTGTATGCCTTTTACCGCTTCCAGCTCAAGCGCCGCCTGGCCCAGGCCGAAACCCTGCGTCTGCGCGAATTGGACGGTGTCAAAACCCGCCTCTACACCAACATCACCCACGAGTTTCGCACCCCGCTCACCGTTATTCTCGGTATGGCCGACAAAATAGAGCAAGCACCCCGGCAATGGCTCGGCGAAGGCGTAAATACCATACGTCGCAACGGTCGCAACCTGTTGCGCTTGGTGAACCAAATGCTCGATCTGGCTCGTTTGGAGGGCGGCGCCTTGCCCTTAGCCATGATACAAGGCGACATCAACGCGCACCTCAAAACCATGATGGAAATGTACCGCTCCTATGCAGACGCCAAAAATATTGCACAGGAATTTGTGGCTGAACCGGAGCATCTCGTCATGGACTATGATCCGGATAAAATCGGCGACATTGTCTCCAATTTGCTGTCCAATGCGCTGAAGTTTACGCCTGCCGGCGGTAAGGTGGTCGTCAGCAGTCGGCGGTATGCGGTGTGCAGTAGGCGGTTTGCCGTCGGCGGTAGGCGGTGT